>ERZ773049.477-NODE-477-length-24868-cov-13.531818_pt1 | contig 24868 bp, 12 predicted proteins | sample MGYA00580633_ERZ773049 | MGnify/ENA primary metagenome ERZ773049 (study PRJEB29015, sample SAMEA2737991) | human oral metagenome | biome: human oral; feature: human-associated habitat; material: dental | place: China | collected 2066 ...
CTAGGTGCTTTCTGACCCGGCACGGTAGGTGCCCGTGACGACGGCGGCTTCCGCCGTCTTAATGCACCTTATGGCGCTAGGTGCTTTCTGACCGCCAGCAACACCCCATGGCCCCCCCGGGAATGGTAAGTCTTAATGCACCTTATGGCGCTAGGTGCTTTCTGACGTCCTCCAAACCAGCATGAAGCGCCTCACAGAACAGGTCTTAATGCACCTTATGGCGCTAGGTGCTTTCTGACTGTTCGCGGTTATTGGCCTGGCTATCCTGGGTTGGTGTCTTAATGCACCTTATGGCGCTAGGTGCTTTCTGACGCGCTCGGTTCAGATGATGGCCCTTGGGAAGTGGATGCTGAGTCTTAATGCACCTTATGGCGCTAGGTGCTTTCTGACCCAGAACGTCCGCGACCTGGCCCTCGGCGGCGTCCACGGGTCTTAATGCACCTTATGGCGCTAGGTGCTTTCTGACGGTGTTGAGTTGATTCCACATGAGTTGACTCAGTTCAATGTGTCTTAATGCACCTTATGGCGCTAGGTGCTTTCTGACTCGGGGATCGGAATCCGCCACTAGGGCGGGCTTGCCTTCCTTCGTCTTAATGCACCTTATGGCGCTAGGTGCTTTCTGACTACGCGGCGGCGAATGCCGCGATGATGCACAGACTCCTCGAGTCTTAATGCACCTTATGGCGCTAGGTGCTTTCTGACGAAGGAATACATCGCGTCCATGCCACAGCGAGATACCAGTCTTAATGCACCTTATGGCGCTAGGTGCTTTCTGACCGATGAGAACGGTGAAGTCATCGTGACTGGCCAGCGTTAGTCTTAATGCACCTTATGGCGCTAGGTGCTTTCTGACCGATGAAACGGAGGGTGGTTCGCCCCTCGGTGCCGGGGGGGTCTTAATGCACCTTATGGCGCTAGGTGCTTTCTGACTTCGAGCGCACGAGCGCGGTCGAGTCGTCTGAGCAGGTCTTAATGCACCTTATGGCGCTAGGTGCTTTCTGACTGGGAAGCAGATCTCTTAAATCGAGTCCCTTTGAACGTCTTAATGCACCTTATGGCGCTAGGTGCTTTCTGACCGTGGTCGACCCCGAGTGGGGACGTGTTCCTCACGAGTCTTAATGCACCTTATGGCGCTAGGTGCTTTCTGACGTTGGCGTCGGATTCCGTGGTGATTACCGCCCTCACCGTCTTAATGCACCTTATGGCGCTAGGTGCTTTCTGACTCCTCAAGCGCCCTCTGCCGAAGGACACGGCTCTCCTGGGTCTTAATGCACCTTATGGCGCTAGGTGCTTTCTGACGCGTTCCAGGAGGCTAACGGTGGGCTGGAGATCGACGGGTCTTAATGCACCTTATGGCGCTAGGTGCTTTCTGACAAGTACGTCTACAAGAGCATGGCTAAGCCGTTCTACGGTGTCTTAATGCACCTTATGGCGCTAGGTGCTTTCTGACCGCGCCGCCTTCCACCGCTTCGCCTGGTGGTTCTTGAAGTCTTAATGCACCTTATGGCGCTAGGTGCTTTCTGACCGATTGCGGCGGCCCCGGCGGCGGCGACGGTGGCGGTCTTAATGCACCTTATGGCGCTAGGTGCTTTCTGACGGGAAAATGGGCGACGATGCCCGGGCTGCACAGAAGGGAGGTCTTAATGCACCTTATGGCGCTAGGTGCTTTCTGGCGCGCCTGTCTCTCGGCTTCGTGGAATGGATGATGGGCCGTCTTAATGCACCTTATGGCGCTAGGTGCTTTCTGACCCATCACGACCAACAACCGACAGCACCACACGATCATCCTGTCTTAATGCACCTTATGGCGCTAGGTGCTTTCTGACCCGAACTGATCGCCGCTTGCACGGACAAGGAACAGCTCCGCGGTCTTAATGCACCTTATGGCGCTAGGTGCTTTCTGACCGGGTCCGTGATGGTGAATCTCGCCCCAGCGTTCGGTCTTAATGCACCTTATGGCGCTAGGTGCTTTCTGACCCGTCACATACTCTCCACGGAAGTTGGCCATCTCTCGGTCTTAATGCACCTTATGGCGCTAGGTGCTTTCTGACCGCCCTCACCAAGGTCAAGTCGGCCATGGTTGTGCGTCTTAATGCACCTTATGGCGCTAGGTGCTTTCTGACCCGTCACATACTCTCCACGGAAGTTGGCCATCTCTCGGTCTTAATGCACCTTATGGCGCTAGGTGCTTTCTGACCGCCCTCACCAAGGTCAAGTCGGCCATGGTTGTGCGTCTTAATGCACCTTATGGCGCTAGGTGCTTTCTGACCAACCGGTTTTACCGCGTGCAGTGCCGACGGTGACTGTCTTAATGCACCTTATGGCGCTAGGTGCTTTCTGACCTGTTAACAACAAGCACCAGGGAGCCCAGTCTGTTCTCGGTCTTAATGCACCTTATGGCGCTAGGTGCTTTCTGACCTGCGGACCTCGAGGGCTCTGGTTCTCCGACCCTGTTCGTCTTAATGCACCTTATGGCGCTAGGTGCTTTCTGACCCGGGATCTCGGCGAGCGTCACAGTCACCTTGGTCGAGTCTTAATGCACCTTATGGCGCTAGGTGCTTTCTGACAGAAAAAGGACATTTTTATGACCGATACCCATATTCCACAGGTCTTAATGCACCTTATGGCGCTAGGTGCTTTCTGACCAGACACAAGAAAACACCACCGCGAAAGAGGAAACTCGTCTTAATGCACCTTATGGCGCTAGGTGCTTTCTGACCTTCCGCAAGGAACCCAGCAACACTGGCGAACCGTGGGTGAGTCTTAATGCACCTCTTTGCGCTCGGTGCTTTCTGACTCGCTGGCACCAAGTTCACCAACGATTTCCGCATCCTGTCTTAATGCACCTTTTGGCGCTCGGTGCTTTCTGACTGACTACCCCTGGCAGGTGTCTTACCAGGACTTCGACAAGTCCTAATGCACCATATAGCGCTCGGCGCTTTCTGACTGACGCCGACTGGCGCGTATGCGCCCGGCCCGGACACGGGTCTTAATGCACCTTATGGCGCTCGGTGCTTTCTGACCCAATCACGACTCAACACACGCAAACCCTCGCCCACGGTCTTAATGTACCTTATGGCGCTCGGTGCTTTCTGACACGAAAAAGCCCGATTTGAGCTGAACGTCAGTGTGTCTTAATACACCTTTTGGCGCTCGGTGCTATCTGACGCTCGGAGTTCAAGGTCTACCGTGCCACGGGCGGTACCGTGTCTTAATGCACCTTTTGGCGCTCGGTGCTTTCTGACGACTCGTCATCGGATACGCCACATACTCCGCCGACCACACGTCTTAATGCGCCTTATGGCGCTCGGTGCTTTCTGACTCGTCAAATCAAACCTGGAAGCATTCCTCAGGTGCGGTCTTAATGCACCTTTTGGCGCTCGGTGCTTTCTGACTCAGTGGGACGCGCTTCAGAACCGCGCCGCTCAGGCGTCTTAATGCACCGTTTGGAGCTCGGTGCTTTCTGACCGAAAACAACCTGCGACCCGAAAAAATCGCCGAAATCACGTCTTAATGCACCTTTTGGCGCTCGGTGCTTTCTGACTGGCCGAAACAATCCACATGCTCGTAGCCGACCCGGACCGTCTTAATGCACCTTTTGGCGCTCGGTGCTTTCTGACGCACTTTGATAAGTTCGAGAGAAAGGGCCCCGAAATGGTCTTAATGCACCGTTTGGCGCTCGGTGCTTTCTGACCTCCGAATTTCCGTTACGCCATGTCTCCCAACCGAAAGTCTTAATGCACCTTTTGGCGCTCGGTGCTTTCTGACCTTTTCTTTTAGGAAAGAGGTGATATCCATGTTTGAGTCTTAATGCACCTATTGGCGCTCGGTGCTTTCTGACGTGGATCGTTTCGCGGTGGTCGCCGAAAAGTGACCACTGTCTTAATGCACCGTTTGGCGCTCGGTGCTTTCTGACCCGGGAACGGCAGCGCGCCGATCGAGCCCTTCTTGGCGGTCTTAATGCGCCTTTTGGTGCTCGGTGCTTTCTGACAGACTCGCTCCTCGGGGAAGTGATCAGGTTCGCCATCATGTCTTAATGCACCTTTTGGCGCTCGGTGCTTTCTGACCTCCGTAGCCGTCGAATACCTCAACACTCAAAACTAGTCTTAATGCACCTTTTGGCGCTCGGTGCTTTCTGACACGGGTGCAGCGACTACTACGAAAGCGGGTGGCTGGGAACGTCTTAATGCACCTTTTGACGCTCGGTGCTTTCTGACGGGCACTACGTTATGGATCGAAACGGAGTCGTGACGTATGTCTAAATGCACCTTTTGGCGCTCGGTGCTTTCTGACTTAAGGGGTCAGCTGGGGCGAGAGTCACGCTTTCACCGTCTTAATGCACCTTTTGGCGCTCGGTGCTTTCGGACCCTGAACGGGCTGGAGTGGGACGGCGTCCCTCGTCTCGGTCTTAAAGCACCTTTTGGCACTCGGTGCTTTCTTACGCCAACCCGTAAGAAGCTGCAACTAGACAACTTCGACGTCTTAATGCACCGTTTGGCGCTCGGTGCTTTCTCACCTACGAGAAGCCCCCGCTCGACTGGGATTACACGAAGTCTTAATGCACCGTTTGGCGCTCGGTGCTTTCTGACAGGAAATCACAAACCAATACGTCAGGACGACTGATGGGTCTTAATGCACCGTTTGGCGCTCGGTGCTTTCTGACTTGCCTACGCGAATGCCGTATGGCACTATACGCTGAATGTCTTAATGCACCGTTTGGCGCTCGGTGCTTTCTGACTCCTTATCCACCTCTTCGTGGCCTACGGGACACAGTCTTAATGCACCGTTTGGCGCTCGGTGCTTTCTGACAGCTCGGTCTCCCCGAGTCTACAGTCCGCAACTACCTGAGTCTTAATGCACCGTTTGGCGCTCGGTGCTTTCTGACGTAGAAACATGAACCGCAACGAACCCATTTACGAGCTGTCTTAATGCACCGTTTGGCGCTCGGTGCTTTCTGACCGGGTCGGCGTTCCTGTCGTTTCGCGCGTGGCATAGGGTCGGTCTTAATGCACCGTTTGGCGCTCGGTGCTTTCTGACTGGCGAGCTCCTCGATTGCACCGGCGGCTTCGGACGCGCGTCTTAATGCACCGTTTGGCGCTCGGTGCTTTCTGACCGGGTCGGCGTTCCTGTCGTTTCGCGCGTGGCATAGGGTCGGTCTTAATGCACCGTTTGGCGCTCGGTGCTTTCTGACCCCCAAGCAGATCACGGCAGCGAACCGCAACCGCGCGGTCTTAATGCACCGTTTGGCGCTCGGTGCTTTCTGACGAAGCGTGAGTGTTCGTCGTCCTGAGTGTCGCAAGTCTGCGTCTTAATGCACCGTTTGGCGCTCGGTGCTTTCTGACCGCATACGGCGAGCGCTCGGAAGACGGTAAGCGTTTCGTGTCTTAATGCACCGTTTGGCGCTCGGTGCTTTCTGACAGCGACGCTATTCACCACGTGTTCGTTGGCGCGTAGTCTTAATGCACCGTTTGGCGCTCGGTGCTTTCTGACTCACGGTCGATGAAGGCCGGAGGAACGTCGAGGTTCTTGGGTCTTAATGCACCGTTTGGCGCTCGGTGCTTTCTGACGTAGGAGTCGATGGTGATCTGGGCCGTGTACAGCACCCGGTCTTAATGCACCGTTTGGCGCTCGGTGCTTTCTGACACAGATTCCGTATACTCCACCAAGTCTGCCTCCGTGGAGTCTTAATGCACCGTTTGGCGCTCGGTGCTTTCTGACGCCTACATCGCTGCTCTGTCCTGCACCAAGGAGGGCAAGTCTTAATGCACCTTTTGGTGCTCGGTGCTTTCTGACGAGTTTATTTCAAGAGTAGCGATGCAAAACTTTTTCAGTCTTAATGCACCTTTTGGCGCTCGGTGCTTTCTGACTGCCCGGCGTGTCGCACCCCCTGTGGCCAGGGAAAACGTCGTACCGGATCGCCAGTGGCCGAAAAAGCACCCCTCCGACCAGCAAGCACGAGGCCAGATTACCAGACTTTTCGTTGCGACTGCTCGCATCGCAGCGGAACGCCTGCGGGGCCGACGCTGTCCCGGAAATCACAGTCGTCACCGGCGTGTCGCTCCTCCATAACGCTTCACACTTGTAGAGCAACCGCAAGGTTGTTGAGTGGAAGGACAGACAATGACGACACCCGCCACGGCCTCGTCCCTGAGAGAAGCGACCAGCCCCGAAGTCCTCACTCGCGCCAGACGCCGACTCCTCACAGTACACCCCGCCCCCACCAGTGCGAACACCCCCACGCCGAGAAGCCTCACCGACGAACAACTCCGCGTCCTCGCCGCCCCACGACTGGGCGCCGCCAGGCATCGCCGCACTTGACACGAGCACTCTCACGACGGCCGACCCCATCACCCGGGCGCTCCTGGTCGAATCGGTGCGCGAAACCCTCGAACGCTGCCTCGCCGCGGAACGCCCCCACGGCACCTACGACGACACGCGCGCAGGACACGACGCATTCAGCAGGGGACTCGTTGAGGACTACGACCACGGCAACCACCACCTCGCGCGAGCCACCATCCGCGTCGCCGACCCGGGCCTCGTGACCTGTGCGGGCCTTTCGGCACTGGACGTCCCCGACGCCGACGCGCCCATTTTCGACGAACTCGCCCGGGCCTCGGACCCTAACCCGATCGCGAGCGTGCTCGCCGACGCCGCTCTGCTCGATCTTGACAGATGCGCCACTGGGCGAGGACTGCGTTACTCGCGCGTCGGAACCGCCCTCATGCTCGCGGCACCAAACGACCAGCGCCTGGCCGACGCCATCGACACCGTCGCGGCCGCGGCCATTGGAGCGGGCGCGCGCCTCACCGACGTGACGACCCAGTACATTGACGAGGAGAAAGCCCTCGCGAGCATCGGCATCGACCCGTGGATCACCCGGTCCAGCGACGAACCCACAGACCAAGCCGATCGCATCCTCTACGTCGGCCGCGATGGCGCGCGCGTCCATGTCAAAGCGGGCCGCGTCCTCGTCGATGCACCCGGCTCGCTGCCTGCCACCTCCGTCCCCAAAAACAGCGTCACGCGCATCGTCCTGTCCGGAAACGTCGGCCTGTCCGCCGGCGCGCGCTCGTGGGCGATGCGCAGTGGCGTCGACGTCGTGTGCCTGTCGCGGCGAGGCTCCTACCAAGGCACCCTCATCGGCGCCAACAGGGGAGCGAACGCTAGTCGACTCCTCGCGCAAGTGGCCCTCACCGGCGACCGTGAGTGGCGCGTCCACCTGGCCGCCAGCCTCATCGGCGCGAAAATCCGCGGCCAAATCCACGTCCTCACCCGCATCGCCCGACGCGACGAAGCTGTGCACGTCGCCGACACGACCGCACACATGCACGCGTGGCGGAGCTCCCTCGCGGGCGCGCGCACCCTCGACGAGATCATGGGCATCGAAGGCGCGTGCTCCAACGCCTACTTCGACGCGCTCGCCGTGTGTGTGCCCGCCGACGTCACCTTCGAGGGGCGTAGCCGACGCCCACCCCGCGACCTGCCCAACGCCGCCCTGTCCTACGGGTACGCGATCCTCCTGTCCGAATGTGTTGGCGCGCTCCACGCCGCCGGGCTCGAACCGAGCCTCGGTATCGCGCACGCACCCACCGACAAGCGGCCCAGCCTGGCGCTGGACCTCATGGAGCAGTTCCGCCCACTCCTGGTCGACCAGACCGTCATGGCGCTCCTGCGCACACGCAAACTCCGGCCCGAACACGGCGTCGTCGAGGCCGAGGCCGAGGGAGTCTGGTTGGGCGGCGACGGCAAGAAGATCCTCGTTGACGCGTACGGGGCCGCCTGCCAGCGATCCGTCACCGGTGCCCTCCCCGGATATTCGGGGTCGTGGCGCAGGCACATCGCCCACTCGGCGCAGATGCTGGCGCGCGCCATCACCGAACCCGACTACCCGTGAAGCGGGGTCACCTGGCGAAGATCTACATCACCGTCTACGACATCGCTGACAATAGGCGGCGCCTCCGCGTCGCCAAAACGCTGGAATCCTGGGGCTACCGCATCCAAGAATCCGTGTTCCAGCTCCGCCTTGATAGCGTCACGCTGGCGCGCGTGCGCTCGTCTCTAGCTGTCCTCATTTCGGAGAGCGACGACGTCATCCACATCTACCCCATCTGCTCATCCTGCGCCGACCGCGCCGACATACTCGGCGCGGCCATAGCGTTGGACGATGTGGGGTTGTGCCGGGGAGTGTGGTGAGGGGTTAGCGGATGTCCTAAACAGGTTTAGGGACGCAAATCGGTTCACCCGCGGATGGATGGCGTTCCGAGGGGAACAGTTGTGTGGCTTCCAGTGCTCGTCCGTCTTTGGGGTACCCGTCATCGAAGTTCGTCGCGTTGTTTTGACGGTTCTCATTACGTGTCATGTATCGCACTGGGATGCCGTCTGTGTAGCCAAACGATGCCCGCTGGAATGCTTGAACCCAAGGGAACTGGTCGAAACGATCGGGTACCTGATAATGGTCGATCGAGCTGATCGTCTCTGTCCCCAAACACCCGTCGAGCTGAGTGTAGCCAGTAGCTAGTTGCTGCCCAGTTTGAAGCCGCAACTCTGTCGCCTCCACTTTAAGTGTACCGTATCCTAGAGGCTTTCCCATTCCGAGACGGAGGTAGCCGACAAGACCCTTACCGCGTTCGGAGTGAGGAACAAGATTTTCGGGCTTGAGAAGCCAAAGTAAAATGCTCAACTCGAGCGGTGTCAGCATTTCGAAGTGGATTGTCATGGTCATTTGTGACCCGGGGAGTATATATGACTCAACCACCGAAAATGCGTCACTGTCCCGACTGAAGGGCTCGATCATACGTCTATTATAAGGAAGCTTCAGAGGTTCACGGTGCGTTGGGTACGTGGCTCGCCCAAGTGACTGTTTCCCATTAAGGAAGTAGTCTTGCCGACGAATGAGCTTGTGAGGCGTACCGTCTGTTCGTTCTTTGTTAGTAGGCTGTATGTTCTTTCCATCGTTAGTCGTCAAAAACCTTCGGGCAGAAGAAGGCTTCGGTTCGAGAAGAGGTGAGAGTGATATTGGGGCTCCTTTATATCGGTCGCAAGAGGAGGTGTCGATACTGCTAAAGGAGAGACGCCCCCTGATGGAAAGATGTGACTGATTGGTGTTAGAGCTATCCTCGACTGACGGAAGATCTGCTGTGAATCCGAAGAGTCGATCCGCACTAGATGCTTCTGAAGCGAATGCGGGTGGGGTGAGTGCATTGTATTCGGCTAGTGAAGCTGGTGAGTCGGTGTAGCTTGCCCGTCCAATAGGGATCGGCACAAGGTCAATAATTTCTGACTGGTCATCACTCAGGATTGCGTATGCTAGGCTGTTGTTGTCGGAAATTGACCAGCTTCTGTCGTTAATGAACCTGTTTGGTATCGGCTTTGGTTCACCCTTCTTTGATGACAGTTTCTCACGTTTTGTAAACATCTCGCGGTAACTATTGACCGTGTTGTCGTATCGTGAGAATAGTCTTGCCGCGTTGTTTGCGTTAAGCTCGATTCGCAAGGGGGATTCCCTCAAAGAAAAGAATATGCGTTCGCTCTTCTTCTCTTTGAAAGTTCTTCTGCCTGCTTTGCGATCTGTCGGATTCGTTGTGGTGTACAAATATCCCTTAATCGCGCATATTTCGTCAATGTAGGTTAATGATAGTGTCTCGTAATCGATTTTGAAGGTGTAGTCTGCCTGTTCTTGATCTTCTGTTCTGTATATAGCTGTAACGATCCAGTAGGCGTAAAGTCCATTTGATACAAGTGTTGCGTCAAAGTATATCTCTGGGAATGGCTCCCCGTGTTTTGGTGATGTCATCGCGATGAATCGATCACGCGGGGTTCCTGTCCCTCCGGGTGTGGGGCGATTGGATCGTGGTGACTGAATATGTTCCCTCAAACTAATTCCTGCTGATGTGCCATCGTATAGAGAGGCTGTGAGGGTGATGGGGATGTCGCGATTGCCATCTGTAACGTAATCCCTGTAAGAGTGTGATCCATCGAGAATTTCAATAGTTGTCTGTTCATTCTCTGAATGTACGATGCGTACTGGCATTAGTGACGTGGAAGTTGCGGGGTCGATCCTGTAGGTAAGAGGAGTGTTGTGTGGATCGAACATGCGATATCTTGAATTTGTTAGTGCTTCAAATGCATTTGATAGCATTCCCTTAAACATTGTTGGAGGAATGAAAGTTTTGTCGTCGACAATGTGAGGGTTGAGGGTCTTTATCTCTCGTGATGGATTAGATTTTGTTGCCTGTGTTTTAGTTCGTTGTACGCTTCCTATGATAAGAGGTGTTTCGACAGTTGCTGTTACTGAAATCGAACCTGATAGTTGTTCGTGAGTGACTTCGCTGATTGGATCCGGTGTTTGGTCTCCCAGAAATCCCCACTTATGCGACTTGGGTATTTTGCTGGTCCGTGTTCGAATCGAGGGAATTCTGTTGACCGATGAGTGAAACGATGTAAATTCATTGGCATTCGTGTCTGACATGATTAGCTCCACTTTCCTGTAAATAGCTGCTCGACCACGACCGTATTTCCGTACTTATCTTCTTCTTGGATGAACTCAAGTGCCGACATGTCGTTAGTGGCGGTGTCTTGTGTGCCCTGTTTTGTCTGACCAGTGCTGGTATCGGGGGTAGACTCTTCTTTGCGAGTCGCAGTAGACTTGTGCTGCAGATAGCTCACCTTGTGGAACCACCCGCTGACAGATACTGATTCCGTGACCTCAGACGATGTCTTCGGTCTGCCGGAGGTGAGCGTTAGCTCAACGGCACCCACGCCGTTCACCCAACGGTACTCGAGAGCCAGAACGTGGCCCTCTGCGGGTTCGTCAGGCAGTTTCACCGGTACCCACAGGCGCAGCTCGAATAGCTTCGTCGGATCGAATTCTCGCCCATCGATCGGCGTGACAGAGAGCTTCGGCTTCTCGTCAGAGGACCCCTTATCGAACCCCAACACCGTCCACGTCCCGTTGGTCGCGAACGCCAGGCCCTGAACGTCCTCACCCAAATGAGTGTGCACATAGCAGAGGAAGACGTCCAAGCGTGGTGTGTCACCAGAAACCGGGGGGATAGATGAGTGTGTCAGCATCGCTTTCTGATTCTTGTCAGTCATCGGCGGCTCCCGTCTCTTCAGATTGTTTACGCGCGGCTCCCGGACCGTTCTCTAGGCGCTTAGACCACTCTGTCCCGTCATACTTATCTTTCAAATGGCGCAGGACCCGTCCCGCGAGCTCGCGTTGTCCCTTGTAGAGCGCGTCAGTCATGACGCCAGCGCCAGTTGCCGGCTGCTGCAGTGCTTCGCAACCAGTGAAATTCCACGACGGAAGGTCAACACCTTTACGGTCAGCCCCCTCTACCTCGATCGTTGTAACGACGACCTGGCCCAGGCCGCGCGTCGATCGGCTCCCCAAGGGGAGCGTACCCGCGGATAGCTCGGCGAGCACCAGGCCGAGCAATACGTAGGCGGCGTGAGCGTAGTCGGCGTGGGTAGGCTTCGGTTGCTCGCGCTCGACCGAACTGTCCTCCGCCTCGTTGGCATCGGCAGGTCCGTGCTTAGCTTCCGGCCCCTTCTCGGCTTCGATGTTGCTCAGGAGCTGGCGCAGATCAATGTCGATCGTGATCGGCTCCCACTCGGTGCCCAGATACACGGCCTCAGTGAAGAGTCCGCCGTCGATGACGCCGCCCGTCCACCGGTCAATCGCATTGTGCGTGACCTCGATAAGTTTCCCACGCTTAGTGGAGAGACAGTCGTGAACGGTGACAGCGCCCCGGTACTCTGTGCTGCCGAACATGTAGCGGACCAGGTTCGGTTCCGCGGCGATCTGTTCGTGGATGTCGTGCGAGGTGAGGGGCTTGAAATCGTCGCGAGCAGCGAGTACCGTCCGCGCGATGCGTGAGGCCCGTGAGCGCAGCGCACCGCGAATCGAAGTTCCCGGGATGAGGAGTTGGGCGTTCTCCCACTCCTCTGATGGGTCTCGGAGCGGATAAACGACCTCGTGAACCTCCTCGTCGGTACCCTTTTCCTCATTTTCTGCTTCTTTCGCGGCCTTGCGCTGCTTCGTCAGCTTCTCGTCCTCGGCGACGAAAATGCCGGTGGGTGACCACCAGTTGATCGTGATGCGTGCAGGCTGCGTGCCTACCCAAGCAGAACTGTCTGTACCCTTAGGCGATTCTGGCCCTTCGGTTAGAGCACCCGTCAGCGCATCAACGATATCGACGGGCTCCTTCCCCACGATCCCCTTCGACTGGGCGACTATTCGCAGATATTGATCGTCAGAATCTTGGCGCTCCTCATTGGATTCTTGGACCTTGATACGTCCCTGCCCGGACCCAGTGCGTCCACCCAGCGAAACTGCTTTGCTCTTGAAGAGGGTACGGATGAGGTGAAGGAGCAGCTCAATTGCTTCGGAGGGCGCGGGCCTCGGAATCCCCTCCGACTGTTTGTTATCCTTCCGCTCCCCGTCATTCTTCTGCTCGCCATCGCGTCCCTCGGCGGTGATACGGATGCTGAACCTTGTGCCGCGGGGAAGGAACTCGTGCTCGTAGAGAGCTCCGTCCGAGGCCGCGCCCGTCGTCCGGTCGATGCCGACGCCGTGACGCCTCGGCAAGTGGGAATCGCCGGAGTCGGTGTCCTCGTATTCCGGGAAGGAGATGGCGTGGAAGGTAAGTGCGCTCTGCCTGATCGGCAGGGAGGCGTCATTGCGCAGGCCACGATCATGGATGGACTTGCCGGTGTCGAGCGAGTTATCGCCCCACAGGGAGATCCAATTTTCCTTTGAGAATGCTCCTCCGTCCTGAGTCGTGGGATGCCCGGCATCTTTCAACGTTTGGCGGGCGATGTCGCATGCCGCGCGAACCGCGCCCCTGATGGACCTGCCGGGGATCGTTGGCTCGTTGAGGCCGTTGCGGCAGAAACGGATGACGGTTCCCTCTCCGTCGCGGTCGGGGACAGCGTCGACACCGCCGATGTGGAGCTCTGACGTCAGCTCAACGGGGATGGTCAGTTCATAGCGTGTGAAGGTCACTTGCCTTCGCCTCCTTTGGTTGCCGCCGAGGAGATAAAGTCCTGTTTTGTCGCCTTCGTGACGGTGAGGCTCTCACAGTCGAGCAGCGGGTGGTCCACGACGAAGCGGCCGTAGCCCTGCGCTGTCAGCTCGCCCACTCCAAAGGGGGCGAGCTCCAGGAGCTTGCCTCGATCCTCCTCGCTGACCTGCACCTGGACCACCGATCCCGCCTGGATCGCAAGGCGACTCGCACGCGGCCCGTTGTCCGCAGGCGACCACGAGTCAACACGGCGGTGACGGATCGCAGTCTGAATCCGTTTGAGATTCTTGTCGTTTGAGTCCTGATTGGAGCGCGAACGAGGCTTTTCATCAGCGCTCTCCCGGACGACCGTGACCGGGACGTTAGCCCGCCTGAAGGCAAGTTCCAGATCCTCAACGCTCCCGCCCAGCCCCAGAGCGCTCGACCGTGCGAGCACGTCGGACTTGAACCACAGAGAGACTGTCTGATCGTCGGACGAGGCCGGGGTGTCCTCGCCGGGTGCTGCCCCGTCGGTGGACGTGGAGGCAGCGCTCGTGAGCTGCGTGCTTCCTGCGTTACCGAAGAGGCTGCGCGACTCCCGCTCGTCGTCTGTCTCTTCGCGGAGCATGCACGTCGCGGACCCGAAAGTGCCCGTGAGCTTGCGCGACCCGAGCCGGGCCTCGCGTGTCGTACCGAGCAGATCGGAGACAGAGGCGGCCTCCCAGAGCTCATCCGACACCCAGACGTGCGCGCGCATGCATATTCCTTCTGGCAAGGCCTCGACCAGGACCAGTTGCCCCTTGCTGGCCGCGCCCGTCTCGTGGTTGATGGCGGTCGTCTGTCGCCCGCGCAGGGGCGGCTTACCGTACCAGCCCTGAGTCTTCGTGCCGGGCTCTTCACCGTCGCCTTCCTTCGGGGCGAAGAAGACATATCCGCTGCGAATGGGGATCTTCCCCGTTTCCTCGGTGGAGTCGCCGTACAGGGTGATGGGTGAGTTCGAGGTCTGCGTCTTGTCTGTCTTGAGCGTCAGAGGAACGGGGAGTCCCTCAGTGTCACAGATGACGGGCAACGCGTCCGAGACGAACAGGTGGCCGCCGGTCACGGCGTTGGTAACGACTGCTTCGTTCTCGTCGCGCTTCTTCGACGACACCAGCCGGTGCAGCCAGGGGAGCAGCACCGTTCCCCGCAGGAAGTCCAAGGAGCGGATTTCGTTCGAGAAGGGGACCTCGTAGGACACGATGGGCGAGTTGAGCGTGAGGTCGAGGATCAGGTGGTGCCCGCTGCCGTGCTGAGCAGCGGAACCGTCGACGGTCCCGACCTGGTGTTGTGTGCTGCGCTGCGGGGCTGGGAGCGCGCTGACAACGCCTGGCTCGAGAGACCGTGCCAGCTTCTTGAGGCTCGTCCTCAGCTCCTGCGCGCATGACGAAGCGAAGGCGACGATCTTGGACGTGGACTGCCCGGCGCGTGCCTCAACCTCGTGGTTGGTCACGAGGACCGTGCACTCGCCGTCGCCTCCGCTGCGGCCCGAGCCGATGCCTCGGACCATGAGGCCCGCGACCCCCAGGAGGAAGTGCGCCGCCTTGATCCTCGCCTGGTCGGAGATCTCAGCCCCGGCCTCGTCGATGAGGGCGAATGTGCCCGTGAGGATGCCGGCCGCCGCGCGCTCCGTGAAGCGCAGGAACTGGTCGCGCGCCGTCCCCGTCTTTGGGTCGATGGAGAGGGATACCGTGTCGTGGACGGGGATTTTCGAGGCTGGGGTCGCGTCCGTGAAAAGAACGTGACGCGGGTGGGGGGTTGAGCCCGGCTTGCTGTTGGGGTCCTGGCCGAAGAGCCACAGGGCAAAGCTGGTCCACTTCTTGGGGGAGTTCTTGTCTGGCCCGTCGAGGGCCTTCGCCGCCAGCATCGCCTGCTCGCGCAGGACGCCCGTGATGACCGTGCCGCGCACGACAGGCTTGCCGTTGCTGCGCTCGATTGTTGAGTGTGTGCGCCCCGCCTGACCCACGCCCGTGGACACGCCCCAGTCGGACGTGAACACGATGGTCACGTGGCCGCTCGCGGTAGGAGAAGTAGTAGGTGAAGCGGTGGTCACTGGGCACCTCCTGCGGTGGAATCGTCTGCTGCTTCCTGGGAGCCGACCCAGTCGGCGTCCCCGCGAATCCGTGAAGCGAGGTAGCGGTTGGGCAAGTTCCCGGACAGGTCGATGAGGTCCAGAAGCCACCGCACCTGCTCGATGCAATCCTCAGTGTCCTCGTCGGTATCGTCGAGGCGCGTCTTCGAGGGCAGCGGCCCCAACGCCTTCACAAGCACCTTCGTGCCGCGTGCGTTCTCCTGCGCATCCGTCCACTCAAGGCGGATCGCGCAGATGGAGTGGTTGCAGCGCTTCGTTGTCTTCTCGTTGTCCGACTTTTGCTTGCCGTCGTCTGGCTTTTGCTTGTCGTTGTCGATCTGCTCCTGCGTCGCGAACTTTTCTTCGTTGTCCTTCAGGACGTAGCCGAGACACTCGGATCGAGCCTTATCGTCCTTGGGAACATTGACATAGTTGGCGAGGAGCTTGACGATGCGGTTCGCGCGGGCACGCGGGAACGGGTCACCGGTGGTCTGCGTGGGGTCGTCCGGTTTCTTGCCGTCGAAGGCTGCGACCGCCTGAAGGATGCGCGCCCAGGAGGACAACGGCTGCGGCTTCGCAGTGGGTGCTTCCTCAGTCGAGGTCGTGGTTGCGTCCCAGATGCGCTCCGGCGCGTAGCATCCGATCAGGAAGGGGCGCTGCGAGCGGCCCTTGTACTCGTCCAGCGTGTCGTCCGGGTCGAGGACTGTCGCGTCGCGCAGGACGTGGAAGTTGATCGTCGAGCAGGGGACCTTCCCCGGCTTCTTGCCAAGCTTCTTTCCTCGCGACACCAGCTCTTCCGCCAGGTCGTAGGCGATGTGGAACGGGAAGTTACGCCCCACGATGGCCACGCCCGCCGAGGCAGTGAGGGGAGCGGGTTTCTTCGCACCCGCGACTACTGCGAGTTGTTTGAGAAGTTCGTCCTTCTCCGTGAGCTCCTCGTAGTGGCGGATGTAGGCCTCGGCGAAGGGGATGGCGAATCGCCCGTCCGTGTAGACCGTGACGTCGTCGCCGCCCACCAAAACGGGAACCACGGGAGGAGCCGTCAGACGATTGTCGCCAGCGAGTTTGTCGATGGTTGCCCAAGCATCGGCCACCGCCTGGTTGACGACGCCGTCGAGGCGGTAGTTCACCTCCATGACGAACCACTGGAAGAGACCGTCATTGGGCTTGCACGGGTTCGTCTTCCTGCGATATGAGGCGTCCTCAAGCGCGTCGAGGTGTTGCTTAACCTCCTCGAATGCGCTGCCGAGGTCACGCATGATCGCACCCACCCCGTTGCCGTCAATATGGACGACACCAACTGACGACAACATGTCCTTGGCGACCTCGGACTCTTCGCCATCTTGGAATGCGGCCGCCAGCTTCGTTGGATTAAGCTCCGGGTCGTGGGTGAGCTTCTTGCCTTGTATCGCAAGGCGCCGGTTGACATCCTCGATTTGCTGCCGTCGTGACGTTGTCGCGAACGCGCGTTTCACTCGTGACGGTAGGGAAAGAGACGACTTCTCATCGAAGTTGTTCGGTTCCAGTGGGTCTTGAATGAGATTCAGATCGTGGAGCGATGCCGAGGCGGGAAGCGCCGATTCGTCGCCCCTGATGAGGTACGGGAACTGTGGGAAGCGCGCGGCGGCCGGGCGGCGGTTCAGTGAGTAGGCGCTGAACTCGCGATCGAGCCTGTCCAGGTCGGTGGCCACGACCCGCTTCTGGTCCGTGGGGATGAACACTCCAGTCACGTCAAGGCCAGGGGCGTCAGTGAGCGCCTGGAGCGTCACCTTCCTGATCAGGGTCCGCGCAAGGGCTTCGGGGACGCCGTCGTCCTCAGTGAACCGGACGATCACCTTACCCGAGGAATCCGAGACCCAGAAGGAGGAGGGGAGAACCTTCTTTCCCTTCTCGTCGGTTGTGACGGAGGGAAGCTTCAGGTCGAAAGCGGCCTCCTGGACCCAGTGGGACAGCAGCGTAATCTCGAAAGACGCGCCGATCTGCTCACGCAGGCGAGGGGACGAAAAGATGAACGGCTGATTGCTGTTCGTCTGCAGCATGACGAGGTAAGTTGCCACGGTGTCTTCCTTCTCAGTTTCCGTCGCGCGGAGGAAGCGTCGTCAGAAGTGAATGAATGTCGCTGACGATTCGACCTCTGCAGTTCACCAAGGTGGTAAAGCTACGTTCCTCGATAGCTGCCTTCGTCTGAGAGTCGAGTCGCCCGTTAGTGAAGACAATCAAGGCTTGGTGACAGTTCAATTGGTCGATGACTGTCTCAATAGTCTCCCGTGCCCTACTCTGCCAATCAGTGTTCTGTGCCGTGTCGTCCTGATGGCCTCTCGGTTTGTCGGGGTCCTCTTTTTGAGCTGGATCGTCCTTAGGGGTCTCCGGTTTGTCGGGGTCCTCATTTTGAGCTGGATCGTCCTTGCTGATGCACAGAATCACGATATCCGCTTCGTAAAGATCGATGTTCGGATCCGTATAGTTCTTGCGATTGATCAGATCTGACAGAAGCAAGTCGTGGCGGACGTCGCGGATCATCTTCTCAGCTCCGCTGAAGAAGACCTTACGCTTCGCCAAGCCGTATCCAGATCGTTCCTTGTATCGCTCAAGCCATCTGTTCACTACCAATTCTCCGGCCCAGACTATTGCTAATCCACCTGCGATTGCGGCAATAGCGGGGAAAAAGAGAAGCTCGCATAGTTGTGTCAACCATGTTGGTGGCAAAGTAAAATAGAGTATCGATACAACTACTGCTGCGACGATGAGTATGCCTGCAGAAACCAATCTAGTTCTGCGGTTCTGGTAATTCTCGCTCATTGTAGGTCTCCTTCAACTCACGCCGCGACCGCGTCAATGACGCCCATGCCGTAGCTTGTGTGTGAGCCGACGTTCGTGTAGGCCGAGAGTGCCATGAGGCGCGAGAAGACGCGGGTGGCCTCGGCCCCCTCGACGCCGCTGATGCGCAGGCGCCCCTCGTGGGCGGGAATCCTGCGGGAGGACAGGCGTCCCTGCTCGGCGCCGCGCGGCATGCCCAGGGTGACCATCGAACTGCGCGTAAAGTCCTGCGTCGCCAGCACGCTGGCCATCGCGTCCCGGTCGATCCGTGGGGGAGCGAGCCTCCTATTCCAGGTCCACCACCGCTGCTGCAAGCTTGTCGCAATCGTCGCCGGAGACAGGCTTGGCACGTGATTACCCTTCGACGAAAACGTCGTCGGAGTGACCAGGCGTATCTCCCACGCGGTGTCCTCGTCTCGCTCCGCTAGCTCCTCCCATGAGGCCTGACTGATGATCTGTCCCTCGGTTGCAACGAGTACCGCGTCATCATCGGTGCCCGCCCCGAGTCGCATGACTCCGCCCCAGGACAGCCACGCATCCAGCGTGTCAATCAAACGGTCGTCCAGGAAGCGCACCTCAACACCGAACGTGGATGCCGAATGGCTAAGCTCTCCAAGCGAATACGGCTTCACCCCACCGGCCCCGTGCGGAGGGCGGTGGGCCAGAGTTGGGAACTGTGCGGCGCGCTCTGGGCTGATGCCCGGCGGCAAATCCAGCACCGCCGACAGGGCGGCGTGAAGTCGCCGCGGCGTCGCGGGCACCCCGTCGGGCGCGTCAAAGCTCAGGTAGACGGATGCTGGCAACGGTGCCTCCCATCACTCGCGTGTGACTATCGTCTCTGACCCTAACATGACTGTCGCGATAGGTCATGCGCAACTGTCAAGTTGTCTGGCAAGTTGAAAAATACAAGCGAATCGCCGGAAAGGGCTTGCTATAACGTTCGATTTAATCGTGAGGTCAATTTGCTGCCGCGTAACTATCTAATAGAATGTCGGGTCGATTTCTGACAAGGTGTCCCGTCTGCCAGGCGGGCGTTAGGGGAGTGGTCTCAAAACCCTGTGAGGTACCCACCTCTCCACTTCTTCACCAAAAGGTCAAGGATTCTTAAAATGTGAAACCTTCTAGGAGGTTATCGATAAACCTTGGGACCATGGAGCAATGGCGCGCCATTCGGACAGCCCTGGAGACGCGTCCCCATCTGTACAGAAACGAGGAACAATGATGCATCAACGCTCATGGAGGACCCTCATCGCGGGAGGCGCGGCGCTCGCCGTCGGTGTCACGCTCACCGCGTTCGGGGCACCCACCCACGCCGAAGGTGTACCGGGAATCACCTCCGAGGCTCGCGCCCAGGACGAGGTCATGAACTACGCGGTCAACCTGGCCGCCGACGCCTCCCACTACGACTTCAACGCGGCCGTCTCCAAGGCCTCGGAAAGCGGCGTGGTGCTGGCCCAGTACCCCGAATTCAACACTTTCTTCGTCCAGTCGGTGAAGGCCGCCTTCGCGCCCACCCTCGGCAAGAACCTCGTCGACGCCGGCATCTCCTACCAGTCGATCGGCCCCACCCGCTACAAGACGGTCACCGGTGACGAGGTGCGCACCGAGCAGCCGCAGACCACCGCGTCCGAGGCCAACGCGGTCGCCGACGCCGCCGGAACGCATACGACCGGCCTGTCCGCGGACTCTCAGCTCAACGACTTCACTCCCGACGAGGGCGACGCCAACGCCTGGGGCCTGTCCGCCATCGGCGCGATCGACGCCCAGCAGGTCGACGTGACCCGTGAGAAGGTCACCGTCGGCGTCATGGACACCGGTATCGACCCCGACCACAAGGACCTCAAGGACAACCTCGACGCTTCGCGGTCGGTGGGCTGCCAGGTGAACGGCATCCCCAACCAGGACCCCAGCGCCTGGAAGGATGACCACTACCATGGCACGCACGTCGCCGGCACCATCGCCGCTGCGCACAACGCGTATGGCGTGGACGGCGTCGCCCCCAGCGCCACGATCGTCGCGATCAAGACCTCGAACGAGGCCGGCTCCTTCTACCCGGAGTACGTGGCCTGCGCCTTCGACTGGGCTGCCGAGCACGACATCGACGTGACGAACTCCAGCTACTACATGGACCCCTACGCCTTCTGGATGCCCACCGAGGGCTCCCAGGCCGCGGGCCTCGAGGCTGCCTCGCGCGCGATCCGCTACGCGAAGAACCACGGCGTCGTCAACATCGCCGCCGAAGGCAACTCGAACGACGACCACGACAACCCGACGATCGACAAGGACTCCCCGAACGACGTTGAGGGCGCGGCCGTCGAGCGCAACGTGGCCGGCGGCATCGACGTGCCCGCCATGGTCAACGACTCGGTCCTGTCCGTTTCCGCCCTGAAGCTGCCCACCGGCACCGACCCGGCCACCGCCAAGCTCGAGCGCGCCGGCTTCTCCAACTACGGCAAGAACTCGGTCGACGTGGCCGCCCCCGGCCAGCGCATCTGGTCGACCCTGCCGACCTGGAAGAAGGACCCGCCGTTCGGCTACCTGTCCGGTACCTCGATGGCCTCCCCGCACGCCGCGGGCGTCGCCGCGCTGATCAAGCAGATCCATCCGGATTACACCGCCGATCAGACGATCGACCTGCTCAAGAAGCAGGCCGCCTACACCTACGATCGCCTCGCCGTGCCGACCGACGGCAAGGAATACCGCGGCGCTGGCCTCGTCAACGCCCTGGCCGCCGTCCTCAAGGACCAGCCGCAGCCGGTCGTCGGCAACCTTGAGTACTCGCACGACGGTGCCACCGATTGGCGTCCGCTGGCCGACGCCCGCGTGTCCGGCACGGTCTACGTGCGCACCACGGTCTCCGGCCCCGTGACTGCGGCGTCCCTCCAGGTCGCCGACAAGGAGCCCGTGACCGGCACCGGCACCGGCGCCTTCACGGGTAACGAGGTCACGCTCGTGGCCGGCCCCTACGTTGCCACCGACCTGGTCGGCGACGGCCCGCACGTCGACGTCACTGTTTCCGCTGAGGGTCGCAACAAGGACTCGCGCGCCGATGACGACGTCAAGGACACGATCCACTTCCACGTGGACGAGTCCCTGCACGACGGCGGTGCCTGGGTCAACAGCGCCGACGGCTGGAAGTACTGCTACACCGACGGCTACTGCGCCCGCAGCAAGTACGTCACCATCGACGGCGACACCTACTACTTCAACGGCGACGCCGTGATGGCGACCGGCTGGGTCACCTTCGACGGCGCGTGGCACTGGATGACCCCGTCCGGCCGCATGGCCAAGGGCTGGGCCAACGCGGGCGGCACCTGGTACTACCTCGATCCCACGACCGGCGCCATGGCCACCGGCTGGGTTAACGACGGCGGCACCTGGTACTACCTGAATGCCTCCGGCGCGATGGCCACCGGCTGGGCCAACGTTGACGGCTCCTGGTACTACCTGAACGCTTCGGGCGCCATGGCGACCGGATGGACCGCCGTGAACGGTTCCTGGTACTACCTCACCGGCAGCGGCGCGATGGCGATCGGCTGGGTTAACGACGGCGGTACCTGGTACTACCTGAACGCCTCCGGACGCATGGTGACCGGCTGGGTTTCCATCGACGGTACGCGCTACCACTTCGCGCCCTCCGGCGCCTGGCTCGGCTGAGACAGAAGGGGACGAGGCCGGGGCTGGGACGCTCCGACCTCGATCCCCGCGCTGGGTGCAAAGGACGCCGAGCGCACCGGACGCAGAGCGTGCCTGATGCAGAGCGCACTTGATGCCGAGCGCACCTGAGGCGCAGCGCAACCGAATACACAAGGGGCGGGTCCGAACGTTATGTTCGGACCCGCCCCGCCTTCTCTCACAGGTCCCGGGAGAGATCCGGGCGCGCCCCAACGATGCCCCGGGGCGCGATGGGGGTTACCCCAAGGAGTCGAAGAGGACCTGCAGGCCCTCGCCCATGGTCGGGTGCGCGATCGGCAGGAAGCGCAGCTGTTCGTAGGTCAGGCCGCCGGCCATGGCGACGTGCACGGCCGTGATGACCTCGGAGACGTTCGGGCCGATCAGCGTCGCGCCCAGGATCTGGTGCGTGTTCGCGTCCACGACGGCCTTCCAGAAGCCCTCGCCCGCGTAGCGCATCGTCTTGGCGCGCGGAATCGCGGCCGTGGGAACCTTGGCGATACGCACGTCGAGGCCGGCCTCGCGCGCCTCGCCCTCGGACAGGCCGATGCGGGCCAGCTCGGGGGTGGCAAAAACGGCGTAGGGGATCGTGCGGCCCTTCGTGGTGGTCGTCGGATCGTCCAGGGATGCGCCGGTCAACTGCGCGCGGATGATGCGGAAGTCCGACCAGGACGCGTGCGTGAACATGGGGGTGCCCGCGCAGTCGCCGGCCGCCCACACGCCCTCAGCAGAGGTGCGCAGGTGCTCATCGACCGCCACGAAACCGTGATCGGTCAGCTCAACCCCGGCCTCGTCCAGGCCGATGCCGTCCGTGTTGGGCACGCGACCCACGGCCACCAGGACCGCCTCGGCGGAGACCATCGAGCCGTCGGAAAGCGTCAGGGTCGTCGTGTTGCCCTCGCGCGAGGCGGACTCGGCGCGGCCGGGAACGATGCGCACCCCGGCGGACGTGAGGCCAGCCTCGACGACGCGGGCGGCGTCCTCGTCCTCGCGCGGCAGCACGTGATCACCCGAGGAGATGAGCGTGACGTCCACGCCGAACGTCGCCATCATCGACGCGAACTCCACGCCGATGTAGCTGGCGCCGATGATCGCCAGGGAGGAGGGCAGCTCCTCAAGGCGCAGGATCTCCTCGTTCGTCCACGCGCCAGACTCCCACAGGCCGGGGATCGCGGGACGCGCCGGACGCGAACCCAGGTTGATGAGGACGCGCTCGCCGCGGATCGTGCGCTCGCCGCTGTCCTGAAGCGCAATGGTCACCGTGCGCTCGCCCGTGAAGCGGGCCTCGCCGCGGATGAAGTCCAGGCCGGGGGCCGCGAACATCTTCTCGTGCGCGCCGACCATGGCACCGACGATGCTTTCCTTGTGGGCGCGCAAGAGACCCAGGTCCACGCGTGCGCCCTCGGTGCCGGCCACGCCGAACGCCTCGTCCGAGTGCGCATCGCTCAGGCGACGAGCCGAGTTGACCAGCGACTTCGTGGGGATGCAGGCGACGTTAATGCAGGTGCCGCCGACGAACTGGCGCTCCACCATGGCGACCTTCCAGCCCGCCTTCGCGCGCTCCATCGCGAGGGACTTTCCGGCCTTGCCGCCGCCGACAACCAGCAGGTCGACGGTCTCGATTGCGTTTGTGGACATGTTTCTCCTTGGGTAGAACAGGCTCGCCTTCCTCAACGCGGTGCGCCCGGATCTATTCCATCGAGCGGAAATGTCCAGCAGGTGGTCACAGCAGGGGTGTCTTTTTTCACGCTCATTTGGCTGTATGACGCTCGTTTGGCGGGTGTAAGGGATCGAAGGGTCACATAGTGATCGTGCCGTTGGTTCAAACCCCCTTCGGCATGCTTAGATAAGGGTATGAGGGCTCTAGAAATTGGTGATTTCAAAGAGGATGTGGGGGCCGCTTTGGCGCGAGCCTCATCCGGCGAAGTCGTCACGCTCACAGAGGAAGGCCAGCCCGTTGCCGAGCTGGGTCCCGTGCGCATGTCGACCTACGCGCAGTTGCGCGAACTGGGCCTCGAGCGCCCCGCTATGGCGGACCTTGACGCCTACCAGATGCCGTCCAAGAACCTGCCCGACGGGCGGGGAGTCGTCGGCAAACTCGACGAGTAGACGCCCGGTGCGGGGGAGTGCGAGCACGCTACCCCCGGCGCTTGGCGCGGTTCGTGGGCTCCGCGTGCAGCGGGTCCTCGGGCCACGGGTGCTTCGGGTAGCGCCCGCGTAGTTGCGCGCGCACGTCCCGATACGGCCCCGCCCAAAACGACGTCAGGTCAGAGGTGACCGCCGCGGGGCGCCCCGCCGGATCCGTCAGATGCAGCACCAGGGGAACGCGCCCGTCCACCAGTCGGGGCGTGTCCGTCCACCCGAAGGCCTGCTGGACGCGCAGCGTGAGCACTGGATGCGCGCCGGCCCAGTCGATGGGTCGGGTGCCGCCCGACGGGATCGGCATCTTCTCCGGCGCCAGCTCATCCAAGCGCGCGGCATCCGGCCACGGCAGCATCGAGCGCAGCGCGTCGAGCATCGCCACCTTGGATAGGGATCCGCCGTTCGCGAGGCGCTTCGCCCAGGGGAGGAGCCACTGATCCGCGGTGCTTGCGAGGGCCTCATCCGACACGTCGGGCCAGGGATCGCCCAGCACCTCGTGGAGGACGCGCATGCGTTCGCGCAGGGACGATGCCTCCTTACCCCAGCCCAGATCCCCCAGACCGTGGGCGGCCAGGTGCTCGGCTACCAGCGCGGTCGCCTCCTCCTCGCTCAGGGCCGAGGCCGGGGCGGCCTTCAGGGGGATCGCCCCCAGGGCGCGCGTACGGGTGGCGTTCAGAGCGCCCTTATCAATCGACGCCTGTGTGCGGGTCGTCAGGAGCTTCTCGCCCGCGGCCAGGGCGTCCTCCTCCGCCAGGGGAACAGCCGCGAGAATGCGTGCGTGGCGCGAGGCCGGAGCCCGGTCAATCGACGCCACGGCTAGCCACTCCTGACCCTCCAGAGGAGAGCCCTGCGGTAGCTCGGCACCCACGCCGCCCGCCAAAATGTAAGCCATCGACCCCGGGCGGCGACGCGCAATCCACTCCGGATACGCCAGCGCGCACGTCAGCGCCAACTCATCCTCGCGGGTACGCCCGTCCGCATCCTGGCGCGCTGGCACAGGGGTGAGCGCGTCTTGTGAGGAAGACGAGGAGGGCAGGCGGCGCGCCAGGCGCTCCAGGCGCGCCTGCGTCTCCTTCACCCGAGCCCCCTGCGCGTGCACGCCTCCCGCGCCGCTGGCGCCACCGCG
>ERZ773049.481-NODE-481-length-24761-cov-4.054805_pt1 | contig 24761 bp, 20 predicted proteins | sample MGYA00580633_ERZ773049 | MGnify/ENA primary metagenome ERZ773049 (study PRJEB29015, sample SAMEA2737991) | human oral metagenome | biome: human oral; feature: human-associated habitat; material: dental | place: China | collected 2066 ...
CGTGGATGAGCTGCAAAAACGCGGCTATCATCGCACAAAACATCTATAAGGCGTTGCTGCAAATAGACAAGGAAGACAGCCTTTACTACAAGGCGAACCTCGAAACGCTGCTCGCGAAGATTGAAGAAACCAGCAATCAAATTCGAGAAAACCTCACCAGAGAGAAGAGCACCACCTTTCTTATCTACCACCCCATACTCACTTACTACGCCAGCGAGTTCGACTTGCACCAAATTTACATTGAAGACGAGGGGCGCGAACCCTCTGCCGCGCAGATAAAAGACATTATCAACAGCGCGAAAGCCAGTCAGGTGCGCGTGCTTTTCATGCAAAAAGAATTTGCCAACCGCAACTCGGAGACCATCGCAAACGCTGTGGGTGCCGAAGTAATTGAGTTTAACCCACTGGCCTACAACTGGGAAAAAGAAATGATAAAGGTAGCCAAATCGCTGAAATGACCGCACCGAAACAACCCATCATCAAACTTGAACACGTGTTTGCAGGCTACGAAGAGAAGGTAGCCCTGCAAGACGTGTCGCTGGAAGTGTTCGATCACGACTTCCTTGGCGTCATCGGGCCTAACGGTGGCGGCAAAACCACCCTCATGCGCGTTATTCTCGGCATGATGAAACCCTTCTCCGGCAAGGTTTCTTACTTCCGAAATGGGGTTCAAGTGCCCGAACTCACCATCGGTTACTTGCCTCAATACAACGACATCGACCGCCAATTCCCCATCGCCGTTGAAGAAGTGGTGCTGTCGGGACTTAGTAGACAAAAGAAACTTTTCGCCCCTTTCGATGCCAATCACAAACAACAGGTGGCACAAACGCTCGAAAAGTTGGGTATGGAAGACTTCGCCAAACGCCCCATTGGCTCACTCAGCGGCGGACAATTGCAACGTGTGTTGCTGGCACGCGCCATCGTTTCGCGCCCCGAAGTGGTGGTGCTAGACGAGCCGAACACCTATATAGACAAGCGTTTTCAGGAGCAAATGTACCAAATGCTCGACGTCATCAACCACGATTGCGCCATCATCATCGTAAGCCACGACGTTGGAACCATCCTCCAAAATGTAAAAGCCGTGGCTTGTGTCAACCGAACGCTGCACTATCACGACACACCAGAGATTTCGAGCGACGAGTTGAGCGAACATTTCGGCTGTCCCATCGAGTTGCTAGGGCATGGCCGCATGCCCCACCGCGTGTTGAAAGCGCACGAAGACTAACCGTCGGCGAACATCAACATTCCCAAGTGTATAGCCAAGGCAACGAAGAAACGAACGTTTTCGTTAAGCCAAATGAACAATGTCGAGCTTGCTCGGACATTGTCATGGCGAGAATTGGAAATCGCCGACACGGAGCTTTGAGCGAAGTGGAAAGGCAAAACGCACTTTTAAAGGAACGAAAAAGAACGTTTTTCTACAACGCATAACTTAACACCAAGCAAGTTAACTGCCTTGCCAACGCATAAGCTTGTTAGCTTATCTTCTTTTCAACTCGCCAACTCCCCCATTAAATATTTATCCACACCCCATACAATAAAATACAACACAAGGCGTTACTTCTATATAAACTATTAATAATATGGTAATATCGCCTATGAAGTATTTTACACCCGAAGAGCTTAAACCCTCAGAAAAAACCCTTAACATGATCAGGCAGATAGCCCATTGTTATAAATCCATACAGGTAAATGGACAGCGTTACACCATTTGCCTAAACTAAACGCATGATGAAAAAGCCACTGATTGCCCCCTCCTTGCTCTCGGCCGACTTCTTAAACCTTAACGCCGAGGTGCAAATGATTAACGAAAGCGAAGCCGACTGGTTGCACATGGACGTGATGGACGGCACATTTGTACCCAACATATCTTTCGGTTTCCCTGTTCTCGATGCCGTTGGCAAGGCTTGTAAAAAGCCTATGGACGTGCATTTCATGATTGTGCACCCCGAAAACTACATCGAACAGACGGCAAAGGCAGGCGCAATGCTCATGTGCGTGCACCAAGAGGCATGCGTACACCTGCACCGAACTGTTGCCAAAATACACGAAACGGGCATGAAAGCAGGCGTGGCACTCAACCCTTCTACACCCGTAAGCGTGCTAGAAGACATCATCAACGACGTCGACCTAGTTTTACTGATGAGTGTAAACCCTGGTTTCGGCGGTCAGAAGTTCATCGAAAACACCCTTAACAAGGTAAAACGCCTACGCCAACTTATCGACAGCACGGGCAGCAAGGCCCTTATCGAGGTAGACGGCGGCGTGCAAGCGCAAACAGCTCCCTTGCTTATTGAGGCAGGTGCAGACGTGCTTGTGGCAGGCAACTACGTGTTTAAGTCGGCCAATCCCAAAGAAACCATTCACCAGCTGAAAAGCCTGTAAGCCTGTTTTGGGGCATCTTTTCCATCACCAAGCGGCGTTATCAGTGCGCACATGGCATGCCCAAAATACGATAGGCAGGTGTCATGATGCCCCATATAGGCACAAAACCATATCAGAGGGATGCCCAAACGGTGCATCCCTCTTTGCATTTTAAGCCCCACTCCACGGCATCAGCATAGCCAGCAAACACTTTTCTACAATAAACAAATGGCCCTGCGCATAAGGCTTTTCCATACAATTATCGTAACTTTGCACGCGTTATGCTCATCATCTCAACCATACTCGCATATTTTGGCTTGCTCCTTATATTTAGCAAGCTTACCTCTCGGCGTGCCGACAACGCCACTTTTTTTCGTGCCAACAAACGTTCACCTTGGTATATGGTGGCCTTCGGCATGGTTGGCGCATCCATTTCGGGCGTTACTTTCGTTTCCGTTCCAGGCATGGTCAATGCCATCGGCATGACCTACATGCAAACCTGCTTAGGTTTCATCGTGGGATATTTCGCCGTGGCCTTCCTACTTCTCCCCGTTTACTACAAGTTAAACCTAACCACCATCTACACCTACTTAGACAAAAGGCTCGGTTTATCGGCCTATCGCACGGGCGCGGGCTTTTTCATCCTGTCTAAAATTTCTGGTGCAGCCGTGCGTTTCTATGTTGTTTGCATGCTATTGCAACGCTTTGTGCTCGATGCCTTGGGCATTCCCTTTGCCTTAACCGTGCTTACGATGGTGGCCTTGATATGGCTTTACACGCGCAAAGGCGGCATCAACACCCTTGTTTGGACAGACACTTTCCAAACCTTTTGCATGTTTACCGCCCTCATCCTCATCATTTGGCAGGTTATTGGTGCACTAGGCATGTCGCCGACAGAGGCCATACAGGCCGTTGCAGCCGACGAAAGAAGTAGGATGTTTGTGCTAGACGATTGGGTTTCGAAACAAAACTTCTGGAAACAGTTTGTCAGTGGCGCCTTCATCGTGGTGGTAATGACCGGACTCGACCAAGACATGATGCAAAAAAACCTAACATGCAAAACCCTCCGCGAGGCCCAAAAAGACATGTGCACCTATGGTTTCGCCTTCGTACCGGCCAATTTGCTGTTCCTTGCCCTTGGCGTATTGCTCTCCATGTTAGCCGTTCAGCGAGGTGTGCCGCTACCCGAAATGGACGACGAGCTGTTACCCCTCTTCGCCGCCAGCGGTTCGTTGGGCGCACTGGTGGTTGTGTTATTCACCATCGGCATTGTGGCCGCATCTTTCAGCAGTGCCGACTCTGCACTCACCGCCCTAACCACCTCTTTTTGTGTAGACATCTGCGGCCGACCCAACGACGAACGCTTGCGCAAGCGCACCCACCTAGGCATGGCGGCCATGTTTGCACTCTTCATCCTCCTTTTCCGCGCCGTAAACTCCACCTCGATGCTCGATGCCATATACATTCTCTGCTCGTACACCTACGGCCCGCTGCTCGGACTGTTCGCCTACGCGCTATTCACTCGGCGCAACGTTGGCGGCAAATGGGTGTTGCCCGTATGTTTGGCCGCTCCCCTACTCTGTTTCGTCGTCGAAACCCTCACACAGCAATTCTCCACCTACCACTTTGGCTACGAGCTTTTGATGCTCAACGGCACACTAACTTTCATTGGTTTATGGCTCACAGGCAACAACAAAGTGCCAAACCGACAAAAAAACAGCAAAATTTCAACACCCCTTTAAACCTTTAACGCCAATAGGCGTCAAAGCATTAAACGACAGAGGACGAAAATAGGCAGGCGCGCCCCCGCTTTCCACAATCGTGTGGGAACGAGGCCAACGCACTGCCCCACAGACAAGCCGGCTTGCGAAGAGGCTCGTGGCGCGTCGCGTCGCACCATTTGTTTAGGCAGGTCGCTGCGATTAGTTTCCGCATATCCTACCCTTACAAGGCCATTCCCTGCCGGAGTTAGCATCAACCGATGCAGACTAGTCTTCTAGCTTGTTGGCTTGTCTTTTCGTTTTATCAATGTCGGGTTTCTATTAATCACCTTTGATGGCTTATCGAGTTTTAGCAGAGCATAGTGCGCTTGTCCTTTAAAGAGGCAAGCGAAAAGCACCCGTAAAAGCCATTAAACAGTGGCTGCACACAACGAATTTGTAGTCTAACGCGGTTTTCAGGACACGACATAAATGCTTAAAACAACTCCCATTATGGAACAAACCGAACATTCGGCCGATGCCAATCAACAGCCTTTCAGCGTTCCAGAAGGTTATTTCGACAGCCTACCACCTGCTGTAATGCAAAAAATAGACGGCCAAAACGAGTGCCCTGTCCCCAAACGGCGCACCCCTCGGCTGCTACGCCCCATTTACATTGCGGCGGCAAGCCTTTGTGCAGCCATATTTGGAGTTGCCGTATATTTGGGTTCAGCCCCCAAATCGCCGTCTGGCACCACGCCTGTACCCCCACATCCCACCATCGCCACCATCATAAACAGTGCCGATAAAGATGCTGTGGCCGACTATACGATGATGGATAACGAAGACATATACGTACATTATTCCGAAATATAAGCTGAAATGAAAAAATCTCTACTTACATTACTGTTTGCATTTGCAGCCATAAGCATGGTGGCGCATCCGCCACACAAGTTCGACCCTGAGCAGTTTCAAGCCGAACTAGAAAAATTTATCATCGCCGAAGTGTCGCTTTCGCAAGCCGAGAGCACGGCTTTCTTCCCTGTTTATCGCGAGCTGCGCAAAAAACAGCGCAACATATTCGAACAGATTAAGCGCCATAAACACGTTAAACCAACCGACAACAAGGCGGCTGCCGAAGCCATTAAACAGCAAGACAAGCTGGAATTGGAAATGAAAGAGCTGCTGAAAGACTACCACATCAAGTTTATGGCCTTGTTGCCTGCCACTACGGTCTTTCAAATCCTCAAAGCCGAAGACAAGTTTCACAGGCAATTGTTTAAAGGGAAGAAATAAAACCTAACGGCACCAAAGCCATAACCAATGGCTACTCCGGCCAACACGCAAGCCATGCACCGAATAAAGCGCATGGCTTGCGTTTGTTTTTAGGCCCAATTAGTGTTGGGTTGCACAAATTCTGTCACTATCGTCAGATTTAATTCAAGCAAACAAAAGCTTTTATTCCCAACCAACATGTCCTTCCAAAGCCAACTACATTCTACTACAACAGCTCGCAAACGAAGCAATTCATAAACTCAACACCTTTCAAACTGGTGAACTGACCAACTTAATAACTCATGAACTCGCAAACGAACCAACTCATAAACCCAACAACTTAGAAACTTAAAAAATTACATAATACTTTACAAAACACACTTCGTTCGCCACCCCCTTCTAGAAAGAAAAAGGGCCAATAAGCATGTATTTAGCCACATTTTTCGACCTTTCACAATTTGTTTTTAGTCCATTTTTGCGAACAACACCTGCATTTTGCACCATTTAGCCTTTCTAGTTTGGTTGAAGGCCCGTAATTTTTCATGCCCAATTACCTGCTTTTAGCCACTAAAAAACCACTTTTTAATGCCCATTTTGTCCTTTTAAGCCCTGTGGTTGATGGCTCAAGAGGGTTATATTTATACAACTGCGGTGGAATTTCTATACTTTTCGTCTCGCATTTAGCGGCATTTTACCCTGCGTTTTGCACCAAAACGCACTGCGTTTAGCACCAAAATGCCTTGCGTTTAGCACCAAAACGCACCGCATTTAGCACCAAAACGCAGTGCATTTAGCAGCAAATCGCACAAAAACTGGTGCAAATGGCTGTTCTTTTAAATAAAAATTCATTTTACCGCATTCACAAACTACCCCCCATTTGCACCAAAACCAACCTTCGCGAGAATTGATTTTTTGCGGTCGGGTTGGCGGTTGGCGGATAAAAAGACACTCACAATGTTAAAATCCTTACTAAAAAGTAGACAAAAACTGATGGGTTGACAAGGTGATATGGGGTAGATGGGCAGTTGACAAGGTGATGAAGTAACAAGCAGTCGGGCAAACAAAGTAATAGTCGCAGCCATTTTTCACCATCATCAGTTGCCAAGTTGCCATACCAACAACACTGTAAACAGCTATCTATCAAAGGGCTTACACAATCCAATAAAACGGACTAATATTTACGAAGAAAAGAAGATAAAGTTATTCAAAACAAGAAACTAAAATCACAACAAAACACAATAAGTTTCCAAAATGAAAATATAAAACACTAATAATCAAGTATTTGACAAATATTAACGCGTTAAAAGTTATCCAAAATGAACAACCAACGAATATTTAAAGTAACTTTGCAGTAGAATACAATAACAAAATAACGAACCTAATAATACACCCTCACGAGAATGATACAGACAGTTGTAAAGAGAGACGGACGCATTGTGGGCTTTAACGAGCAAAAGATAATGGCCGCCGTACGCAAAGCGATGCTCCACACCGACAAAGGCGAAGACGAAAGATTGGTTCAGCAGATTGCAGACCGCATCGGATTTGTGGGAAAACCGCAAATGACGGTGGAAGACATCCAAAACCAAGTGGAGATGGAACTGATGAAGAGTAGCCGAAAAGATGTGGCTAGGGCTTACATTTCTTATCGAAACCAACGCAGCGTGGCAAGAAAGGCCAAAACGCGCGACGTGTTTTTGGAGATTATCAACGTGAAAAACAACGACATTACGCGCGAAAACGCCAACATGAACGCAGATACGCCGGCGGGAATGATGATGAAGTTTTCGAGCGAAACCACTAAGCCGTTCGTTGACGACTATCTGCTGAGCGAAGAAAGCAGGGAGGCCGTTAGTCAAAACAGGTTGCACATACACGACAAGGACTATTACCCAACCAAGTCGCTTACCTGCTGTCAGCACCCGCTGGACCACATTTTGGAACGTGGTTTCTCGGCCGGACACGGCTCATCGCGTGCTGCCAAGCGTATCGAAACGGCCAGTGTGTTGGCTTGCATCTCGCTGGAAACAGCACAAAACGAGATGCACGGCGGACAGGCTATCCCCGCTTTCGACTTTTATCTCGCCCCTTACGTTCGTGCCAGCTTCGTAGAAGAAGTCAAGGCTTTGGAGGAACTTACGGGCGAAAACTATGCCCATATATATAATAAGGAGATAAACGACTATCTGAAAAAACCGCTCGACGGGCTTGAAGGCGAAGCGCGCATCGTGCAACATGCCGTCAATAAGACCGTGGCCCGCGTGCACCAAGCTATGGAGGCCTTTATTCACAACATGAATACCATCCACTCGCGCGGTGGAAATCAAGTGGTATTCTCGTCGATTAACTATGGCACCGACACTTCGGCAGAGGGCCGTTGCGTTATCCGCGAATTGCTGAACAGCACCTACGACGGCGTTGGAAACGGCGAAACCGCCATCTTCCCCATACAGATATGGAAGAAAAAACGCGGCGTAAACTATCTGCCTTCCGACCCCAACTACGACCTTTATTGCCTAGCATGCAAGGTTACGGCACGACGTTTCTTCCCCAACTTCCTCAACTTAGACGCCACCTTCAACCAAAGCGAGGCATGGAAGGCCGACGACCCTAAGCGTTACATGCACGAAGTGGCTACGATGGGCTGCCGAACACGCGTTTTTGAGAACAAGTACGGAATGAAGACCTCGGTGGGAAGAGGCAACCTGTCGTTCTCTACCATCAACATCGTGCGGTTGGCCATCGAGTGCATGGACATTGCCGACAAGGATGCGCGCATAAACAGTTTCTTTGCCAAGCTAGACAACATGCTCGACGTGGCCGCAAGGCAGCTTAACGAACGCTACGACTTCCAAAAGACGGCTATGGCCAAGCAATTCCCCTTGCTGATGCGTAGCCTTTGGACAGGCGCAGAAAATCTTTCGCCCGACGACACCATAGAAAAGGTTATCAACCAAGGCACTTTAAGCATCGGCTTTATCGGTTTGGCAGAATGCCTTAAAGCCTTACTTGGCGTGCATCACGGCGAAAGTGACGAGGCACAGCAGCTGGGGTTGCGCATTGTAGACTACATGCGGTGCCGTTGCAACGAGTTCTCGGAGAAGTATCACCACAATTTCAGCTTGCTGGCAACGCCTGCCGAAGGTTTATCGGGCAAGTTTACCAAGGTAGACCGCAAGAAGTTTGGCGTATTGGAAGGCATTACCGACCGCGACTATTACACCAACTCGAACCACGTGCCGGTATACTACAAGTGTAGCGCACGCCATAAGGCCGAGGTGGAGGCACCTTACCACGAGATGACGAGGGCTGGACACATCTTTTATGTAGAGATGGACGGCGACGCCACACATAATCCGCAAGCCATCATGAACGTGGTAGACATGATGGACCACTATAACATGGGCTATGGCAGCGTTAACCATAACCGCAACCGTTGCTTAGACTGCGGATTTGAAAATGCTGAGGCCAACTTGGAGGTTTGTCCACAATGCGGCAGCAAGCACTTAGACAGGTTGCAACGCATTACGGGTTATCTTGTTGGAACAACAGACAGGTGGAACAGCGGTAAGTTGGCCGAGTTGAAAGATAGGGTGATACACGAAACGGAATGAGGCACGCAATCAAACGAGCGTGGCAGCAGTTTGCAAGGCAGAACACGCATTACAAACAAACATCGAAGTGGTGCATGATAGGGTGCGTCGCTTTCGAAATAGGATACATATAAGCACAACACGATGATGGCTGACAACAAATATACATTGCGCGTGCTGTCTATTATTGAAGACACCACCGTAGATGGACCCGGATTTAGAACCTGCATATATTGTGCAGGGTGCACTCACGCGTGCGAAGGTTGCCATAACCCACAATCGTGGAACAGGGATGGCGGCGAAGAAATGAACATCGGGCACATCATGCAGGTGATTAAGGCCGACCCGTTTGCCAATGTTACGTTCAGCGGCGGCGACCCAATGCTGCAAGCAGAGGCGTTTACGGCATTGGCCAAAGAGATAAAACGACAGACGAAGAAAGACATCTGGTGCTACACGGGCTTTACTTTCGAGGCCTTACTTAAAGACAAAGGCAGGCGTGCTTTGCTCGAACAGCTTGATGTTCTTGTAGACGGACCGTTTGTTCGCTCACTCCGCGATGTGGGATTGCGCTTTCGTGGCAGCTCTAACCAGCGCCTTATTGATGTGCAAACATCGCTGGCAAGGGGCAAAGTGGCTCTTTGGCAAGGGTAACAGATGGGGAAAAGCGTTGTGCTAAACGTTAAATGATAAAGGTTCCGTTTCGAACAATTCGAAACGGAACCTTTATTGTGTTGGGATAACGCCATCGCATTGAAGAACTCACCCCTATCAACAAGGGATTTTCAAGGCTTTCAAACGATGTTGGGGCACATGTTGTTTGCCGCCTAACATTTTTATGTGATGGGCATTGGCGCACGTGCTTGCTGCAAAAGGCAGCCACAGACGCGTTTACCACTGCTTATTTTTTAGTCTAATTGCAGTGCAACACCATTGGCTGCGGCCATTCGGCGCATGTTCATCACCGCATAGCGCATGCGGCCCAAGGCCGTATTGATGCTCACATTGGTGAGTTCGGCTATCTCTTTGAACGACAGATTTTGGTAGAAACGCATAAATACGACCTCTCGCTGAGTGATTGGCAAAAGGTTCATCATGCGTTGCACATCACGCAACACCTGTTCTCTAACAAAGTGGTTTTCGATATTCGCGTCGAGAACGCTAGTTGAATCGCCATAGAGGTCGTTTTCATTGTACACCTCCATCGTCTTCTCGTTCTTCTGACGCCTGTACCAGTCCATCACCGCATTATGTGCAATGCGCAGCATCCAGGAAACAAACTTTCCGCTAGAACTGTACTTGCCTTCATGAAGTTTGGAGATGATTTTAACGAACGTTTCTTGAAACAAATCCTCCGCCATACTCCTGTCGTGTACAATGAACAAGATATAAGAAAACAGCCTCGATTGGTTGCGTTCAAGCAACAAGTCGAAAGCTTTGTTGTTCCCATTGACGTAAGACATGGCCAATTCTTCGTCGGTCATTTCGCTAATCTTAATCATTTTCTAATGGTTTTGATATGGAGTACAGTTCTGTCGATAGGCTCTACTATTTAGTTATTGTATTTTTTGCGTTAAAAATTCTTTGCAAAGTTATGTATTTTTGCGGTCTTTACCAAATGTTTTAACGTAAATCGCCCTATTAAAGCGAAGAAACGCGAACCAAACTGCGCTTTACCGAGAAACAGACCAACCATAGGCGCGCAAGCATTTATGCAATAAGACGGGGAAGGCTACCTGTAATAATTTTGAAAGCTTGGCCGTTAGCAGATGAGCAATACGAAATAGCGGCACACAAAAAGAGGTTGGTGCAGGATGCTACCAACCTCGGAATGTGATTTTGACAATCTCAAAATCGAATTAAGTGTTCGCAAATTTAGGTCTTATAATCGAATAAACCAAACTTTTCGGATATTTTTTTCATATTTTAACGCGATTAACTTTCATACAGAGCATGCATAAACGCTTGGCAAACAGTTTTGTCAGGCATCTCTTGAAGTCATCAGTTCACCATCGCCTTCACCTTACCTTCTTACATTCTCATATTTGTTAGGTATAAGGTACAGAAAAGGAGCAGGCGCGGCACCCATGATTGCTTTGAACAACATCCATTCTTCCATTGAGCAATTTGAATTATTGCTGCCTGGCGTTTTTTTCTCCCAATCTGTGATCGGAGAAATCGCCTTTAACCCAAATCAGTTCATTAGAACTTTTGAAAGTAATTTGTAACTGGGACACAAACTCCATAGAGCTAAAAACGTCTGTATTGCCCTTAGATAAAGAGATTGCAGATTTTCAATCTGTTCTTACCTGCCCCAGCAACAAATTTGAATGCTCTAATACAAGTTAAACATCTAACTCCAGCTGATTTTTAATTAACTCGTAATATTGCCCACGTTGTCGAACAAGTTCGCGATGCGTTCCTTGTTCTGTAATCTTACCATTATCAAGAAAAATAATCATGTCGGCACCAACAACCGTACTCAATCGATGTGCTACCACAATCACGGTACGTTCACGAAAGAATGAGGATAGGTTGTCCATGATATGTCGTTCATTTACTGTGTCAAGGGCGGACGTTGCCTCATCGAAAATAAGCAATTCTGGGTTTTTGTAAATGGCTCTAGCAATTAAAATCCGTTGTTTCTGTCCCTGACTAAGTTCAATACCACCATTGCCTATCTTCATATTGAATTTGTTGGGAAGCCTTTGTATAAATTTATCTATGCACGCCATTCTTGCACAATGTTTCACACGTTCATCATCAATTTCTTTGCACCCAAATGCAATATTTTCAGCAATACTCCCACTAAAAACATACCCATTTTGGAGAACAACACCACACTTGTTGCGCCACTGATTAATGTCTAATCGTTTCAATGGGAGACCATCTACCAGAACAGCACCTTTCTCGGGTTGATAAAATCCAAGTATAAGCTTTAGAAGTGTACTCTTACCACTTCCACTGTTGCCTACAATAGCTGTTGTCTTATTCTTGAAGAAGGTCACATTTAGGTCTTTGAAAACGAAAGGATTGAAACTGCCTGCATATTTGAAATCTACATCTTTTAATGCTATTTGCAGAGTGAACTTGACAAAATCAGCATCATTATTAGAGTCCTCGCTTTCCTTAAGCTGGATTTCTGCAAGTCTTTCCATCGAACTTTTCATGGATTGAAAGTCTTGTGCAAGATGTTGGAGTTTTGAAATGGGTACAGAAAGTTGACCTAGAATTAGGCTTACACTCATTAACGTTCCAAGCGTCATGTCTCCCTCAATCACAAAGTATGCGCACACAGAAACAATCACGATGTCTCGTAATCTATTAATGGTTGAGCTTCCTATGTCTTGCTTGTATGAAAGAAGTATACTACGTAGTGCTATTTTGTTAATATGCTCTTGATTCTGCATCCAAGCTTGAATTTGCGTGTCTTGAGCGTTATTAATTTTCACATCTGACATTCCATTGATTAACTCGTACAAGATATTTCTGTTTCTCGCTTGCTCTGAAAAACGCGTATAGTCTAAATATTTTCTTTCTTGCATAAAAAAAACATTCCACATTATAGCCATAACTGACAGTATGGAGAAAACAACAAGAGAGATCCCACTATAGTTAGCAAGTAATACAGAAAATACAATTACATTGACAATGGCAAAGAGTTGCTCTACAGCGGTAGAGGTTAAGAATTGCTGTACTCGACCAAAATCGTCAAGTCGTTGTATGAAATCCGTGTTAAGTCGTGTATCAAAATACTTTATTGGCAATCGAATTATCTTATGCAATAAGCCAGACAGATACTCTATGCCAATATAAAAATTAATTGTAAGAAGTAAAATAGAGCTGATACCATTACCAATAACATATCCCATAAAAAAAGAGATTTGTACGAAAAACAACTTCCATACAACAGCCATGTCCTTTTCCAGGACACCAATATCAATAACCCTCTGATAGAATATCGGTATTGCCCAATTACACCCTGCCGCAACGACTAAACAGGTTATTGCCACTAAGAGTTTTATCCATTGCCCACTTATTTTATGCACCAATTGTCGTAACACAACAAAGTTATCTTCCTCTTTTACTTCTGGATGTGAATAAAATTCGGTAGTTGGCCTTGATATAATAATGTACCCTACATTACTCTTAGTGCACCAATGCTTTTTGAATTCCTCTTCTTCAAATTTCATGAAACCATGGGAAGGGTCTGCAATATAAAATGTTCGCTTCTTTTTATGCAGCTTTACTTTGTACAGAACTACAAAGTGATTTCCACGCCAATGTAAGATTACTGGCTGCTTTAGTTTCTCCAATTGGGCAACCATCCCTTGAGCAACAATAGCTTTAAGACCTAGCTGTTCGGAAACACATTTTATGTCGGCAACAGTAACACCAATTCTAGACATATTGATGCTCTGACTAATATAACGCAAAGGATACTTTCTTCCATAATAGTATGCAATCATTTTCACACATGCAGGACCACAATCAGTAAGTTCCAATTGACGAAAAAGTTTAAATCTCATTATATTTAATAATCATTATTTACCCCCGAATCAAAACTACGGTTCATCAGTGTACGATTACCTTTCTTATATTCCTTGCCATACCTAATGCGATATTGCATTGAGAGTTCTACCATATTGGCAAAGTCGACGATACGGTATTCTGTGTGTGTGGGATTGATGTTCGAGATATTTTCAGACACTTGCACAAAACCGCCTTTATTCAATGGGTTGTCTATGCGACAACCAAACGTCCAATGTTTCATGTTATAACGCATGCCCACATAGTTGTATCTCACTCCCCGATAAACATTAGTTCCCCAAAAACTGTACTGTGGCAGCATGTCGAAGTTGGCATAAACCGATAGTTTATTCCAGTAAGCACTTAGCGAGACAGAGGCGTACGGCTTTGAGATTTGGCTATGGTAGCCTTCACCCTGCATTCGGAATCGGTCCCAACCCATCACGGTTTGAAAGGTGAAATGATTGAACACGTTTTGCCACCCAATGGCGCATTCCACATTCAAACGACTGTCATAATCTCCGTTCTCTGTTTTTTTGATGAACATGTTGTGGTAAACATGGGATGGGTCTGCAACATATCGCCAAGCCGAAACAATTGGTTTACACGTGTAATTGTAGTTGCCTTGCACCGAAATGGTAAACTTATCCAAGTGCAGGTTCATCGAAAGGCGGTTTCTGGTCACAACACTTGGCTGCACATTCATGTTTCCCACTTGCAGCGACACCTTATCTATGGTTTGCACAACATTTGAAAAGCTGGACAATGGAGGTAGCGAAGAGTCGAGTACAAAATGGTAGCCAACGCTCCATCCCTTGCTTAACGGATAATTAAGCGACGCCGTTGTCTTTGCATTAAAGAAGTTCTTGCTTTTATTTAGGTCGCCAATGCGGTAATGTTTCAGGCCAATCCCCAGGTTATACCCTATTTTTCTCAATATCCCCGTAACAATTGCATATCCATAAACGTTATCCTTGGTCAGTTTGTCTATCAGGGTTGCCCCACCATTTTCCGAATAATCATTTTGCGCATGGCTGTGAGTGTAGCTCAACCCCACTTTGGTTGTGGCGCGCTTAAACGTTAGGGTATAGAGGGCTTCACCGTTAACGTTGATGCTTTTGTTTGTGGTTACATTTCGCTGTGCATACATCCCACCATCGTTAAGTCCGCGATTGTAATCGCCAGCCGACATCGTGCCCACGGCATTGAGTTCTAACATTTGGTTATTTGCCACCGCGGTCTTGAAGAAGAGGTCGAGCGAGGGAGTTAATAGTCTCCTTTCGTTGTAGTAACGTCTTTCAAACGTTTCGGTGTTCGCGCCTTGTCGCTCAACAATGCGGTATGCCTCTTTGTCGTCCTTGTCATGATACTTCAGTCCAAACATGGCCATAAAGGCGGTAGAAGGGCTGTGCGTGTAGGTATAGTCCATCGTCAAGCTGTTGTCGAAGTCGGTTATTGCCGAGGGAAGTCCTGTCTGGCTACGTATGATATCATCGGTCCGCCCCACAAACCGCTCGTCCTTGTCGGTGTATTCGTGTCCCGATTTCCGCCATAATGTATTGTAATTAATACTCCACTCCGACTTTCCTACATGGTAAGTGCCATTTATGTTCGCCCGGTTACGAAACGTCGTCAGTGCGTTATTGGTGTTTACCGACACCAAACCGCCATCATGCAAGCCGTTCATGATGAAATTTATTACACCCGTTGCACCGCGGTCTAGATAGCGAATGCCAGAAACATTGCTGTATTCTATGCGCTGTATGCGCCTATGGTCAATATTTCGTATCTTATCCATACCCACTTCCTTTCCGTTTAACATAAGTATGGGCTTGCCGCCGTCAACATAAAGGGTTTGTTGGGATTCGTTTACTTTCAGTCCGGGCATGTTTATTTTCAACTCGTTCAACAGTTCGATAAGTTCAGATGTCCTTTTCAGTTCTTGTTCTGTTGGGAAAATAAGATACTTGTCTGCTAATTCGATGGTTCTGCTACCCGTAACCGTCACCTCGTCTAGCGTTATAGAGTAGGGCTTAAGCGAGATGACGCCAAGGTCGAGGTCTGTATTGTTACCCCGAACGCTGGTACTAAACGGAGAATATCCCATGCACAACACTTCTATCGTAATGTTTTCTTGCGACAAATTGGCAAACACAAACTTACCGTCTACATCGGTTTGGGTTTGCAACAAAACGGTTACCGAGTCTGTTTTCACCTTGACGTTGACACCCACTAGGGGGTTAATTCCGGAACCATCAACAACTCGTCCACGCAAGCCATAGGCTTTGCATTGTAAGCAGACAACACTAAACAGAATGATGCAAAGACATCTAATAAAAATCCTTAGTTTTGTACATTTCATAAAGTTTTGTTCTTAGCCCCATGGGTGATATTATACTCTATTCTATCTAAGACAACACGATCTTTTGCGTTCTCGTCAAAGTCATACAAACAATATCCTGGTGCATTGTTTAAAGTATGTCGAGTACAGCCACCATGACAAAGCGGCAAGATTCGGCATGAATGACAGGGAGGGTTCGTGAATCTGGAAGCCATTCTTTTTTCTAGTTTGCCATTTTCCCAAACAATATTCCCTTGTTGATCAAGGTATCCATCTCTTTCAGTGGTTTCGAAGTCAACAGCAGTACATTTATAAATGTCACCGTTGTAATTTACCACACAACTATTTCTTTTATCTCCATAACAGAAATCTCTGTAAGACATCTTAGCAGCAGTGATACCGACCTTGCTAAAACATTCAACGATATTCCCTAGGTGACTCTTTATATATTCGACATTTTTTTCTTGCCAAACTATTTGTAAGTCAACATTAATGTATTGCTTAAATTCTTCGGGAAGATCATCAAATAAATATGCTACATCAGATAAACCGCCAACATTTGTTTCTGTGCAATTTATCCTCAAAGTAATAGGTACTGAATTCAGAGCCAATTTTTTCACATTTTCTATAATGGTATCAAATGAACCTTTCCCATTTTTAGAGTATCGCACTCGATTATGTTGTTCTTTATTGCCATCTAGCGTGATTTGCACACCATTGAAATTATACTTTAAGAGTTCTTTAATTCTATTCACAGAGAAAAGAAACCCGTTAGACGTCATATTTGTATAGAACTTGCGATGTCTCTTACATGCTTCTATTTTAGTAAATTCAAGGATAGGAATGATAACCTCCCTAAAGAAGATCATGGGTTCTCCTCCAAACCATGATATCTGTATTTCCTTGCCTTTCGAAAAAGAATCAGAAATGAGTCTTTTTATCCTAAGCATTATATCTTCGGACATTTGGGTCTTTTTATGACTTTCATAACAATACCAGCATCTGAAATTACAATCTATAGTAGGATTGATAAGCAGGTGAACCTGATTATTCGTTTCCTCCTCTGCAATCACACCATGTATATATTCTTTGGTTTCGTCACATTCATCGTGCACAATAAAATGTTCCCTTATCATAACGTCATATAAAGAGGGAGTCATTTCAGATATAGATAAGTTTTGAAAAGCGTGTTTGCCTAGAAAGATTGTCTTATCAGAAAATGCGTTATATATTGCCATTGTATTCTCCGTTATGGCAAAAGTGGAATTAAAAATACTAAACTTCATATGGTTTCATTAATCAGGCATATCCCAACATGCTGGGATATGCCTAAACTAAATTGTTAGAAAGTGCAATTGCAGTTGTTTCCTCCACACTGACAATTGTTACCATTGCATTGACAGTTGTTACCAGTAGTACCACTTGTACCAACCATTCCATCTAATAAGATCGCATTCTCGCTGGATAATACGGTCATTTCTAAACCTTCAACGTAGTCTTTTAATACTACGTCATCTAATGATTTACACATAATTTATTCTTTTTAATTGGTTTTGGGGGAATATTCCCTTTTTCTTGATATTAAGATTTTATTTAGAATTAGCTCATTCAAAGTAGGACTTTTCGTTTTTATTACAGGTGATTCCCCATGAATATAGGGTAAAAGTTCCCTTATGTAATCTTCACTTAGACGGGTTATTATTTTCCGCGTAAACCGATTTAACAGCCAATATGAATCATTTCCTTTGATAACGGTAAAGTCTTTGTTGAACTCCAATCCATCATCTAGCGAATTTTCATTAATTATTTGCCTTAGAGACATGATTATAGTTTTAGAAACCAAACCTACTGCATCTTTAACCTTACAATAGACCTCGTCACTAACAGAGTCTCTTCCATCAAGTATTTTTTGTATATCTTCATAAACAAGATTTTCTGGTAATGGTCCATCAAAGCAACCGCCAATAGAACCTTGGAAAAATTCATTGTAGAAAGCAACAATATTTGTATGCCTAGGAACTCCGCCATACCCCCTTTCTCCCACAACAATAAAAGGTTTTTGATATTTTATTGCATACAGAATAGCATACCCAGAACCTATCACTAATCGTGCCCTCTTCACATGTTCTTCAATATGGTTGTTACTATCATCAATAACGACATTTCCATTAACAGATTCTGATAAAATGGAATTCTTACTACAAACATCTATCTTAAGCTGTGTCAGACGGTTCAAAGTGCGTAGAATTTTAATCAAAGCGCCATCAAGCTGCATAAATTCATTCGTACACACATAGATGTCGCTTTCAACACAACCAACATCTTGGGATGTTTGAGAATTAAAAACAAATGGAACTTTAACATTAGTACTCGTCTGAATGTTGGGATAGAGAATGTTTAGGTCTAAATCTTCAACAATAAATGTATGGTCTACATCACTTTCTCCCAATGAGAATAATTTAGTCAGGTCAGATCGAAAAAACATTCTAACAATCTTCTTAGCAAAACTTCTGCCTCTATTCTTTTCTTTTTTACTATCACCGAGAAATATAGCACAGTCAGAAGGAACACCACTTTCTTTAATGATAGTACATCCTTCCTCGAATAGTAGTGAAGACAACGTTTCACACAAAATATTATACTTTGCAGAATTACTTGACAAATTAAAAATTTGGATTTTCATCGTTTGAAACTTATGACACGTTTATGTAATTTTTCTAGCATATACTTATCGATTTCATTCACAGAAAAGCAACGTACATCATTCCTCAGCATATGGTCATAACTTGCTTGGGACTTTTGCTTGTCCTCATCCCTATAGAATACATATTTTTCTTTTCTCTGCTTTTTAGTAAGCATTCCATGATGTCTTATAAGGATCTTTTCAGCTATGCAACTATTGGCTAGCATTGGCACTTGATGGAAATGAAGATTTCCACAATTTGAATAAATTTGTGAATACCCCCTATTTCGGAACATTTTATATCGCAAGGTAATTCCATCAATAGAGTTTGGGTATTCGGCATTATATAAGTCAACACTGTTCCACAAGTTTATAAGTGGTAGCATATAGGCATCCGAACTATCAGTTAGGTAATAAGCAAAGTCGCAGTACCTTTCATCCACATCCTCATCCACATCTAAAAATACACCTAATGTAAAATTAAAGAACGAAGCAAGCTCCAAAAGAATATTACGATTCTCCAAATCATTAAAGAAGTTATGCTCTTTTACTATTTTAAGAAGCATCTTGTCCGAAACAGCAAGATTATATGTCTCGTCTATACTCCCATCATCAAGTAAAATGATACCATCAAAATACAGCGAATTACGCTCAAGAAAAGATTCTATGCGTTCACATTCGTTTCGGGCTTGTACTAACAACAAAACAGGATAATTATTCTTTTCAGAAAAAGGTGTGTATTCCCATGTTTTATAATGCTTAGACAGATGTTGTTCTAAATTTTCTTTTGAACAACTTTTATTTTTCCAATCAAAAAGCACATTATTAAAGTCCTGTCCCCAAAGTTCATCATTTGCACATATTTTTTCCGGAAAAAAATAATGACGCATCACGTCGTTAGGAGTATTTTCAAATGGTATACCACGTCTTGTTTTTCCTTCTGCGTTGTCTACGTCACGATGGACCATAAGAGCTTCATATACAAACATTTCTTTTACTCCAAGCATGTTTAATCGGGAACGTAAATTGTTGTCATCGCCACCCCACTCAGAAAAGGTCTCATCATAGCCCCTTACCTGCAAAAGATGTTCTTTTCTCACCATGATACTCCCGAATGGTATGTTGTGAAAAGTGTCAAAAGTATCTTCTGTTACTTCTTCTTCATCTACAAAGCAGACTCTCCCAATAGCATAATGCACATACCCACAATAATCCTCAAATGTTTTGCGGAGTTTATAAATTACGTCTGTTAGCATTTCCGATTCTGGTGAACATACCATAACAAATTGTTTAGTAGCATAGCGTATCCCTACATTTAAAGGCTTTGCAGGATTACGCCAGCTGTGCGGTTTTTCATTCATAACAACACGCCAATTTACAAAAGGATAGTAACTAATGAAATCTAGCAACTCATCCCTTTCAGAAGGCGTGTCAAGAACAATTACCACTTCTATACCATTTCGCTCAATAAATTTGTGATTTTTGGGGAATACCTTTCGGAACTCTCTCATTTTATTATAGAATGGCATGATTATAGAAACATCAAAGTTTTTCTTTAAATCCTCACCTATAATTTTTATGTTCTTCTTATTTGTATTCATCAAAGTTAGGTTTTAGTTCTTAATTAATTGCAAAAATAAAGAATTAATATCAAACATCATAATTCGACAATACACAATTAAACAAATTTAACTAACTGTTATTGTTGAGGTAACTATTCAGCAATAATGAACGTTGGTTATCAAGAACTTATAAACGTAATGTTGTGATAAAAGGCTCGAAATGACATTACTTTACCAGACTTTGCATGTGTCTGCCTGTGTAACTTGTTGATAATCAAAAATAGTCTATACGCTTTATTGCTGAATAGTTACATTGTTGATGTCCAAAAGAGACTTCATAACAACACAATAATACATACCGAACCACATCAAAGCCTGGAAATGTGTAGTTTTTATTTGTACAACATTTGCTTAGAAATCCTCTCTACATGGGAACTCATTCTTCCTTTTTCTCCTTTTCCTTCCTTGCCTATCTCGCTCTTTTTTAGTTACTTTGCACACTGCAAGCAGTACTAGCAACAACTTTAAAATACAACAGAACGATGAAGAAACAGACTTTATGCGTACAGGCAGGATGGCAACCTAAGAACGGCGGACCTCGCGTACTTCCCATTATTCAAAGCACAACTTTCAAGTACGACAACACGGAAGAGATGGCCATGCTTTTCGATTTGAAGAAAGAAGGCTACTTCTACACGCGCTTACAAAACCCAACCAACGACGCTGTTGCGAAGAAAATAGCCGCGTTGGAAGGTGGTGTAGCGGCAGTTCTCACATCGAGCGGACAAGCCGCCAACTTCTATGCCGTCTTTAACATCTGCGAGGCGGGCGACCACTTCGTTTCTTCAAGCGAGATATACGGCGGAACATTCAACCTCTTTGCAGTAACGCTTAAAAAGCTTGGCATCGACTGCACGTTTGTTCATCCCGATGCCTCGGACGATGAGATACAGGCTGCTTTCCGCCCCAACACCAAGCTGCTCTTCGGCGAAACGATATCAAATCCCAGCTGTGCGGTGCTAGATATTGAGAAGTTTGCGCGCATCGCCCACCGCAATGGCGTGCCCTTGATTGTGGATAACACCTTTGCCACGCCCATCAACTGCAACCCCTTTGAATGGGGATGCGACATCGTTACCCACTCTACAACGAAATATATGGACGGACATGCCACCGCTGTTGGCGGCGTTGTGGTGGATAGCGGCAACTTCGACTGGGAAACGAACGCCGAAAAATTCGCAGGATTGTGCACGCCCGACAGCTCATACCACGGCCTGACCTACACCACGGCCTTCGGCAAGATGGCTTATATCACAAAAATGGTGGTTCAACTGATGCGCGACCTCGGCTCGATTCCTAGCCCACAGAACGCTTTTCTGCTCAACATCGGACTTGAAACGCTGCACCTACGCATGCGACAACACTGCGAAAACGCGCAGAAAGTGGCCGAATACCTACATAACGACCCGCATGTGGCATGGGTGCATTACTGCGGTTTGGAAGACGATGCCAACCACGAAAAGGCCAAAAAGTATCTACCCAACGGCTCGTGTGGCGTGCTTGCGTTCGGTTTGAAGGGCGACAAGGCCACTGCCGTGAAGTGGATGGACGCGTTAAAGATGATTGCCATTGTTACACATGTGGCCGATGCGCGCACCTGTGTGTTGCATCCTGCCAGTCATACGCACCGACAATTGTCCGACGAACAACTTCGCGAGGCAGGCGTTACGCCCGATCTTATCCGCCTTTCGGTGGGCATCGAAGATGTGGAAGACATCTTGGCCGACATCAAACAGGCGTTGGAAAAGCTGTAACGCCCTTGCAACACTACGTTAAGTGTGCGTTGAAAAGGAGCATGGAAAGTGTGGCTAACCCATACTGTGAACAGGGTTTGCGCACTTTCCCTATCTGCCAACAAAACGAAAAAGCAGTTATAGTTGGTAATTTGTGAGCAGGTAATCTTCTGTTTCCACCCACTTATCAGCAGACCTCTGTAATAAGAAAAGAAATTGATTAGAAACCTCTCCCTATCGATTAACAAAACATTTAGGGTGAGTGTACTTCGAAGTTTTTCAAACGCCTAGACATGAACATCAAACTTGAAAAGGGAATAAACAAAGACAATGCCTCGCTTTTATGTAAGTGGTCTAATGAACAAGGAAAAGCGTTTCAGGAGCAATGGATGGGTCCCAAAATCTCTTATCCGTTGAGTTATGGTAAAATAAAGGGCCTCGAAAATGTATTTTCCATATTCAATAATGGGGAATTTGTCGGAATGATACAAGAAATACAAATTGGCAAAGACAACGTACACATAGGCAGATTTGTAATAAATCCTCAAAAAACAGGATTGGGTTTAGGCACAGAGGCACTAAAAAGGTTTGTAGATTTCATTTTTAAGGATGACAATATTGAAAGTATTTCTTTGACAGTCTTCGACTTCAACCAAAATGCAAAGAAACTCTATGAGAAACTTGGCTTTGAAATCAACGAGATAATTGAAGTCCCAAAGCTGAAATATATTATGAGACGGCACAGATAGGTTATGTCGGTTCGGTATAAAAGCCATAAAGAACAAACCAATAAAAAGAGGAAGTGTCAATAAAAACACTTCCTCTTTAAGCGGTGCGTACGAGATTCGAACTCGTGACCTCCTGCGTGACAGGCAGGCATTCTAACCTACTGAACTAACGCACCTTTCCATGTGCGAACATTAACTTTGCGGTGCGTACGAGATTCGAACTCGTGACCTCCTGCGTGACAGGCAGGCATTCTAACCTACTGAACTAACGCACCTTGTTAAGCTACTGTTCTTAATTGCGGTGCAAAGGTAGACATAATTATTGAAACCGCAAAATGTTTATCATATTTTTTAAGCGCACATTTAAAAATTTAGAGCGGCAGAGGTTGCGTTGTTACCGCCATAGCAGCACACTTATCGTTTCCGTTTCGTGGTTGTTCTAAGAGAAAATATTATATTTGCAAAGGCAACGACGCAAACAACTGATGTCTGCAATTGCCTCTCAATGAGGAACCAAGAGTCCCAAACATTAACACCACCATTTCAACTTATACTACCGATATAATATGCCATTAACAATAAGCAAGCGACATTTCGTTTCAGCCATACTCCTGTTCGGCGTGTTTGTCCACGCCTGGTGTTTACACGCAACTCCCATCGACTTCATGGAAAGTAAGCACAGAACATCGCCGTTTGCACTAACAGACGGCGAGGAAACAATGCTGCCCTACTTCACAGGAGAAACGCCCACATGCCTATACACCGTTTATTTTCTTGGTCGCACCGCCAAGGAACGAAGTTTTTGGGACGTATATAATAAGGTGGGGTTTTGGAAAGACAAAGACAATGAACGCCCACACCTATACGCCAAAGACATAGAACGACACATAACAACAGCAATAAAACAGTATAACATTTTCGCCATCGCCATTGATAAGGGCATGATAAAAGACATCCAAAAGGGCGATTTCACACCTAACGACGATGCACTATACACAACTTTCCTGTTAAAAGAAGGGAAATGGACGGTGGTGGACAGCTTTAACGTGATGCAATCTCCCACAAATACGGCGGAGTATCTTATGAAAGTGCTAGACAAAACAAGCCGAAACAACGCACAATTGTTAGGAAACAGCTTGGTGTCTTCTCCAAACTTCGCCCACAATGTAAATGCCACATGCGCAGAAAATGCAAGTGGATGTATTCTCGAAAAGTTGAAATGCAATTATTATCAGCTGCATTCCAACACTCCGACTATGGCCTGCCGCTTGGATGAAAGCCATAAAATGAAGTTTAAATCATACAAGACGAGAACCGACACAGAAGAACATATCAAAACCTACGCCCTGCTGTTGACGAACAATGTGGTTTCAGACTCTATTCTTTGCTATGAATACTACAACAATGCCGGCACGCTTTCTTGTTACGAACAGCTATATTATGTCGACATCAGTAAAGGCAGAATATGGACTGTTAGCCTGACTTACGATGTTGAGAGCGTAGAGGCCGCCGATGCAGACATATACATAATAGACCAAAAACGGGGTTGTTTTAGGAGAGAAGACAACACTACAAAGCCCCTTGTACGGACACGACAAAGTGCTTGTACGGACACGACAAGACGAAGTCGTCTTGACTTTTAATCTTTCTACAGATTAAGAGGAGGTTATGTCTTTGTGCTGCAAAACCAAGATAAACGCCCCGTTCATCTATGAAGTGCCAAACAAAGATATGATGAAATCTGAAATTCTGCCCCATTCGCCTGTGGCAAAACATGGCTATGTCCCCCCAAGAGGTAACCTGGCGGGAGTTTTTCAATACAATCTTTACAAGTTGAAAGCATCTTTCCTGTGGCACATAATGAGGAAAAAGTAAAGCGCATTTCTTTATGTTCCATCTGTTCTTATGTCGAAATGGACGTATTTATGTTAAAACACGAAAATGAACGTTTTCGTTAAGCCAAATGAACAATGTCGAGCTTGCTCGAACATCGTCATGGCGAGAAAACGCACTTTTTGAGGAACGAAAAAAGAACAATTAACTCGTTCACCTATCCACTCGTTAACTTGTCCATTCGCCCACTCGCCAACTGGTTAACTTGTCAACTGGTTAACTCGTCAACTTGTTCATCTATCCACGCGGTGACGCATCAACTAATGTAAATTATTCGGTATGAAATTTAACACTATGAG
>ERZ773049.482-NODE-482-length-24667-cov-9.311555_pt1 | contig 24667 bp, 17 predicted proteins | sample MGYA00580633_ERZ773049 | MGnify/ENA primary metagenome ERZ773049 (study PRJEB29015, sample SAMEA2737991) | human oral metagenome | biome: human oral; feature: human-associated habitat; material: dental | place: China | collected 2066 ...
GCCTGAAGTATGGTCTCAACACCATCGACGGTCACCTCACGAACGAGGCGGTCGGCAAGGCACTGAACCTCCCGTTCAAGTCCATCGATGAGTTCCTTAAGTAATCTGTGAACTGACTGCTGAGGGGCTGTTTCACTCTCATATACAGATATATGTCGTGAAACAGCCCCCCTTTTTTACAGAAAACCATTCTGAAAAGACTGAAAGGACTGATCAAATTGACCTCTTGGAAGCGTGTCTGTATCCTTGCCGGATCCTATCTCGGTTTTATGATCGGGACAGGTGTGGCAACGGGACAGGAAATCCTTCAGTATTATACAGCGAACGGCTATATGATCTTTGGTACGGCTGTCGTCATCGCGATCATCTTTATCGTCGCAAACTATGGCTTTGCTCTCGCGGGGCGTGATTACAACGCAACGAGCGGGAAGCAGGCATTCATCTTCTACAATGGAACCTTCCTTGGAAAGTTCTTTGACTGGTTCACGGTATTTTTCTGCTATCTTTCTTACTGCGTTATGGTTGCCGGCGGTGCCGCAACACTGCAGCAGCAATACGGAGTGCCAGTCTATGTTGGTGCGGCGATCGTTGCCGTCCTTGCCGGTTTTTCCGTTGCCCTTGGCCTCGGCAAACTCGTCGATATCATCGGCCGCGTGACGCCAGCGATGCTCTTTGCCATCGTCGGTATGCTCTTTGTTCACCTCGTTCAGCACTATGACACGCTGCTTCCCAACATGGCGTTGATCTCCTCGGGACAGCTCGATATGACGCGCGTCGGCAGCAACTGGTTCATGTCAGGAATGTCGAACGGAGGCTACAGTATTCTGATGCTTGCGAACTTCAGCGCGGTGCTCGGTGCGCGTGAGAACTTCAAGACACTGTTCCGCGCCAATGTTCTCTCGACGGTTCTTCTCGTCGTGCTGAATACGATCATCGGCCTTTCGATCATGACACGCATCACGGATCTCTATCAGGTGCAGATCCCGAACCTCGTGGTTGTGGCAAGCCTTTCGCCGGGTCTGACGACCATCTTCGGCGTGCTGATCTTTATTGCCGTTTATACGACGGCGTGCCCGCTCCTTTGGACGGCTGTGGCTCGTACGGGACAGGAAGGGACGATGAAGTATAAAACCTGGGCTCTCGGACTTGCCGCCCTCGGATTCTTCTTCGGCATGTTCGTTCCGTATCACATGATGCTCAACTATGTGTATGGGCTGAATGGTTACATCGGCTTCATTGTGATGGCGCTCATGTCCATTAAACTCATTCGGATGAAGTTCTTCGGGAAGGGAAGTGATTCAAATGCCGAATCGAGCAGCATGGGCGGAGATTGATCTAGGGGCGCTCGCCCATAACTATCGTGAGATTCGCAGCCGAATCCAAAAGGGAGCAAAGCTATGTGCTGTGGTGAAGGCGGATGCATACGGACACGGAGCGATCGCCGCAGCGCGGGTTGCGCTCGATGAGGGGGCGGACTACCTCGCGGTAGCAACGCTCTCGGAGGCACTCAAGCTGCGGGCGGCAGGCTTTACAGCACCACTCCTCATCCTTGGGCTCGTGGAGCCGGAGAGTGCACGTGAGGTCGTCGATGGTGATATCACCCAGACGGTCTGCCGCATGGATCTCGTTGAAGCACTGTCGCAGGAAGCTGTACGGCAGGGCAAGACAGTGAAAGTGCATCTGACCATTGAGACCGGTATGGGGCGTATCGGCGTGCATCCGAAGGATGCGGCAGAGACGGCGAAGAAGATTGCCGCACTCCCCAATGTGGAGCTTGAGGGGATCTTCTCCCACTTTGCACTCGCTGATATTCCGGATAAGACGTTTACCAAACAGCAGGTCAAACTCTTCAAGGACGCCTGCGATGCAATTGAGGCGGCGGGCATTCATATCCCCATCAAGCACATTGCAGAGTCAGCAGCGATCCTTGAGATTCCTGACGTGCACTTCGATATGGTGCGCGCCGGCATCATCCAGTATGGTCTCTGGCCCTCGGATGAGGTGACGCGCCCGATTGACCTCCGTCCGTGCATGAAATTCTGTGCGCGAATCGTCTATATCAAGACGATTCAGCCCGGAGAGTCTGTCGGGTATGGACGCAAGTTTATTGCAGAGCGTGAGACACGCATCGCAACTCTGCCTGTCGGCTATGCAGACGGCTACATTCGTGCCTATGCAGGCGGCAGTGTCGAGGTGTGCGGGAAACGCGCGCCCATCGCAGGACGTGTCTGCATGGATCAGTTTATGATCGATGTTACGGATATTCCCGAGGCAAAATTGGGGGATGTCTGTACGCTCTTCGGCTCGGATAGCCTGACGGCAGATGAGATTGCGGGGTGGGCAAATACAATCAACTATGAGGTTGTCTGTCTTGTTTCCGAACGCGTGCCGCGTGTGTATAAAGGGTAGTGTGCGAAACAGCATCTATCTTTATTGATTACGGGGCTGCTGCAATCTCTTTCGCGGCAGTCCCGTAACATTGTTTTGTATTCATTTGGAGGAAGGTGTTCTCATGAATACGCTTGTCAGCCCGGAGAATACGTGGGTGCTCATGACGGTGATGCTTGTCTCTGTTGCGGTATCGGTCTACTTGGAGCAAACCTATGCGTGGGCATCCCGTATTTCAGGCGCTGTGATTGCGCTGATTTTTGCACTTGTTCTGGTCAATACGAGTATTATTCCGCCCCATGCGGAGCTGTACGATGATATTGTCTGGGGCTACATTGTACCAATCGCTATACCATTGCTGCTCCTCCAGACCAACATCGTGAAGATCTGGCGGGAGACAGGGCGACTGCTCATCATCTTTTTGATTGGTGCGGCAGGGACAATCTGCGGTGCATTGATTGGCTGTGTCCTGCTTGGTTCTGCGATTGACGGACTGCCGAAGGTGGCAGCGATGATGACCGGCTCCTATATCGGCGGCGGTGTGAATTTTACCGCGCTTGCCGATGCGTTTAAGGTGAGCGGTACGCTGGTCTCATCGACGATTGTGGCAGATAATCTCAATATGGCGATCTACTTTCTGATTCTCTTGGGCATCGCCGGGAATGGATTTTTCAGACGTATGTATACGCATCCGCTGATTGATCATGTGGAGAAGAACGGTGCATCCGATGAGGGAAAGACGCTTGCGGCAACGTATTGGGGGCGCAAGGATATTTCTCTGCGCGACATTGCCATGTGTGTGACCTATGCCGTTGTCGTCGTTACCGTATCGAAGTTTATCGGTGCGACGCTCGGCACGCTGATCTCGCCCGATGTGAACTGGTTTACGAAGATGTGCAATACATTCCTCAGCAGCCAGTATGTCTGGATTACACTGATTTCGATGATTTTTGCGACATTCTTTGAGAAACAGGCATCGTCAATGAATGGTGCGCAGGAAATCGGCACGTTCTTTATCTATATGTTCTTCTTTGTGATCGGTGTTCCCGCATCTATCATGGAGATTCTGACGAATGCGCCGCTGCTCTTTGTGTTCTGCCTGATTATGGTCATCGTGAACATGCTGTTCTGTCTGATTGGCGGAAAGCTGTTCGGCTTTTCCCTGGAGGATATTCTCGTCGCATCCAACGCGAATATCGGCGGTCCAACGACGGCAGCCGGCATGGCAATCTCTCAGGGGTGGAATGCACTGGTCGGACCTGCGATGCTTGTGGGAACACTCGGGTATGTGATCGGCACCTATCTTGGGATTATTGTCGGCAGCCTGTTGGGGGCATAAGGAGATGGAGCAATGAAACGTGATATCGGTACATTCGATATACATTCTGATCTCTTTACCAATGTGACACTGCACCGTCAGGCTGGTGAAACGGATATCATCCGCAAGTATCATATCAAGCAGCTGCATAAGGGGAGTGTCGGTGCGATGCTCTGCTGCATCTGGATTGATCCGCCGTATACAGCGGATCCGCCGGCACGTATGATCGAGATAATGTCATCTGCTTGTGCCGAGCTTCGCGGTGCAGCAGATATTGCGGAATTCGCACACTCTTCTGCTGATATTGAGCAAATCTGTGCCGCGGGCAAGCTTGCCATTCTCCTTGGCATGGAGGGGCTCAGCGGTCTGCGTGGACAGGTGGATTTTTTGGATGTCCTCTATGCGTGGGGAGTCCGTCACGCTATGCTGACATGGAACGAAGTGAACGTATTCGCCCACGGTGCGTCCTGCCATGAGAATAAGGGGCTTACGGAACTTGGTGTCAAAGCACTTGCCCGGATGGAAGAACTTGGTATGCTGATTGATGTGTCGCACGCCAATGAGCGGACGTTCTGGGATGTCTATGAACACACGAAGAAGCCGTTTATTGCCTCGCATTCCAATGCCTATGCACGTTGTTCCCATGCACGCAATCTGAAGGATGATCAGATCAAGGCACTCGCACAGCGCGGCGGCGTGATCGGAATGAATGCATGGCCGGAGTTTATCGATGCCGAAGCACCGAGTGTCGAGTGCCTTGCCGATCACGTGGATCATATCCGTGCACTTGTCGGCATCGATCATATTGCCTGTGGATTTGATTTCTGTGATTATCTTACGTCGGATACGCTGGATTCCTTTACATCGAGTGATGTGGTGACAGAGGGGCTTGAAAGCGCAGCAGATATTCCGGCGCTGTTTGCCGTGCTGGGTGCACGTGGGTATAGTGATGCAGATCTTGAAAAGATTGCCCATGGCAATATGATGCGTGTTGTCAGGACAGTGATCGGCTGAGTTCTATCCTTTGTTCATCTGATTCCAGTTGCCGCAGAACTGTCCGACGATTATGTATAATCTTATTGCGTATGAGATAAGAAATCGTTATAATAGGATGTATAGAGAATGAGGAGGTAATGCACATGAAGAAGAATACTGTTATTACCATTAGTCGCCAGTACGGCAGCGGCGGCCGTCAAATCTCTCGACTCCTTTCGGAGAAGATGGGGGTTAAGCGTTATGACCGCACGGTCGTTGCTATGGCGGCAGAGAGCCTTGGCGCAGGTGATCGTCTTGAGGATGTTTTGAGCCGTTCCTATGAGGTGCCAAAAGCGAGCCTCGGGGCAATCAGTACAGCCCAACTCGACACAGTTCCCGCGTATAATACGCTCTACAAGGAACAGGCGCATATTATTCGTTCGATTGCTGCCGAGGGAAATGGGGCGGTGTTCCTTGGTCGATGCGCTGAGATCGTCCTTGCAGGGCAGCCGGAGGTCTATTCCTTTTTCATCTGTGCGGATGACGCGTTCCGTACAAGGCGTGCCGGTACACATTATGGCGGTATGAGTCTTAAGCAGCTCAATGAGATCGAGGAGAAGCGCAGCAACTACTATGCCTTCTATACGGGCAAAAAGTGGGGAGATCCGCAGAATTTTGATCTTGTCATCAATACAAGCCGTATTCCGCTGGAACAGGCGGTTGATCTCATCATTGACTATGTGAATCGTGTGCAGGGCGAATAGTTCCTGCGGAATATGAAAAGAGGGCATGATTTTCCCTATGCGGGAGACATGCCCTCTTCGTATGCTCACCTTTCTGCCGCACGCGCTCTGATGATCTCGTCGATCTCACGCTGCTGCTGGTGTTCGATGCGCCGCTGGATGAAGATGTTCGGGATGGAGACGCCGACAACGACGGCGAGGATGATGGTGACACCGTTGACGCCGAAGCGCAGCGCCTCGAGCAGTTCCTCGACGGAGATGGTCTGGATGTGGAGGACGGCGAAGAGGAGACGATAGAGGAGAACACAGGGGATGAGCGGGATAACTGGCGGGATGATGAGAAGGGTGTTTGGCGTGTGGACGATATGGATGACCTTGAGTGCCGCGATGCCGACGAAGGCCGCCGCCACGAAGGAGCCGAGTGCCTGTGGTTGTCCGAATTCGAGCATGAGAACGTTGCGGATGAGCATAGTGACGATGCCTTCGACGGCGACGATGGCGAGCAGCCTCTTCGGTGTGTTGAACATGACGGAGAATCCGCCGGCAGCAAGTGCGGCCGCGATTGCCTGATTGAGGTAGGTATCTGAGGGCTGGATATGGACATCGGAGATGTTTCCCACACCGGCGATAAGAATGGCAAAGGCAATGCCGAAGGTCATGCCGCCGATGATAAGCATGGTATCCATGGCGCGCGTCATGCCCGATGTGGTGAAACGGTTCAGTACGTCACTTGCCGCATTGATGGACGGCAGTCCGGGCATGAGGAAGATGGTGCATGCAACGAGCGCGTACCACAGTGTACCAAGTCCAAGTGCAGCGGGGATGGCCCACGCAAATATGGTGGCGACAAATCCGGTAATCATGGCGCAGGCGTAGGGATTGAAAGCATATTTGTTGCTGAGGCGATGTGCGATGAAGCCCATGAGTGCCGCAATGGTGGCGACGAGAGACTCTTCCCAGCTCCCGCCGAACAGTTTGCACGAGCCGCCCGAGCCGACGGCAGCTCCGAGCGCGATGCCCCAATGCGGGTAGCAGAGTGCACGTGCACGGATGCGTGCGATGGCGTTCTCGGTGGCAGCGATGGGCGTGTTGCCGCGCAGGATGCGCCAGGTGAGTTTGCTCACGGCGGCGAGAACGGCGAGGTTCACGCCGTGTTTCATGCACTTGCGGAACTGCGTAAAGGAGCGTTCGTCGTCGCAGACGTTCAGCATAAGCGTTGTGTAGGTAATGTGGGATTGGATGTTTTCAGCAGGGATGCGCAGGTGGACTGCCGCGCGTTTCATATCGCGGATGACGCGTGCACAGTCGGCACCGTTCTCCATCAGCGCCTGTCCAATGTCCAGCAGGAGCTTCATTTTGTAGTTGAGTGTCTTGTTGTCGTCGTCCGCCATATTTCGAATTTCTTTGCGCCCCACAGTAGGATACTCCCTTCCTTGTCTCCCTATTTCTCTTTGATGACGCTATTATAACATAGACTTTGGCTGCGTAAAATACTGATGCATGGGAGAGGCGAGGGCAAAAAAGAACCGCCAAAAATGGCGGTCAGTATGTGCGTCAAAGATCACTCAGCACTTAATGCCGGAGCCCTTGCGTGCGTAGAAGAACCAAGTGATGAAGATGGTCAGCACGGTGAAGCCGATGAGAAAGTAAAACGCGGGGATGACACTGCCCTGCGTCGCGTATGAGAGTCCAAAGAGTTTCGGGATGAAGAATGCGCCGTATGCCGCGATCGCTGCCGTAAAGCCTGTGACGAGTGAGGCGTGTACAGGACTGTCAAAGACAAACGGGATCATGCGGAAGGATGCGGCGTTGATGAAGCCGGTCGAGAAGAAGAGCACAAGGAACGCGCCAAAGAAGAGCGCAAAGTTATGTGCCTGAATACCCATAACGGTGGCAATACAGGCGATAAGCATGAGGAGCAGCGAGTAGAATGTGACCTGTGAGCCGCTGTTGACCTTGTCTGCTACCCAACCGCCGATGGGGCGCACGCCCGCACCGATGAACGGTCCGAGGAATGCAGCATAGGCAAAGGAAACCTCGGGGAACTCGCGATTGACAAGAAGTGCAAGCGCAGCAGAGTAGCCGATGAACGAACCGAAGCCACAGGTGTAGATCACGGTAATGAGCCACGTATGTTTATTGCCAAAGATGGACATCATGCTGCGCGGACTCTGCTTTGGGATGGGCAGGTTGTCCATGAACATCCAGACGAGGATCAGGGTCAGAGCGGTCGGAATCGCCCAGAAGTAGCAGACATTCTGAATGTAGATCTCTTTGCCCGCCTCATTGAGGAGCGGTGCGCCGAAGAGTCCTCCAAAGCTCATGCCGAGGAGCATGGGGGCGGTCAAGTAGATGAGCGAGACACCGAGGTTGCCAATGCCGGCGTTGATGCCGAGAGCAAGCCCTTTCTGCGACTTCGGGAAGAAGAAGCCGATGTTCGCCATCGAGGATGAGAAGTTTGCGCCTGCGATGCCGATGCCCGCGACGAGAAGGACGAAGGTGTCATAGGTCGTCGCGGTGTCTGTGAGTGCATTCCCCAGACCAATGAGCGGGATGAGGAGCAGCGCGGTCGAGATCAGCGTCCAATTGCGTCCGCCGAGCATGGCGGGGAGATAGGTGTAAACGAGACGCCCCGTCGCCCCGACAAGCCCCGGCAGGGCTGCGAGGGTAAAGATCTCATTGTCCGTAAAGTGAAAGCCAATGTGGTTGAGCTGGGCGGCGATTGTCGCCCACATTGTCCACGCAACGAAGGCGAGGGTCAGCGCCCATGTGGAAGTATAGAGGTTCTGCTTGGCGATGCGTTCGCCCCAGCGTTTCCAGAACACCTCATTTTCAGGGTCCCAATGCTCGAGAATTTCTCGGCGTGTTGGATTCTCGCCAAGGACGGCGAGAATGTCCTTATTTTCCATTTCCATCTCTCCCTTATATATCGCATTAATAAATGAAATTATAGTGAAAAAAAATTACCTTGTATGTGACGAATATCACATGAACTTTTCTGTTTTTTCGATAGGATAAATTATAATGTTACTTCGTATCACAGGAGGGGGGGAACGGAGTGGATAAGGAGGCGCTCATTCAAGAACTTGCATCGATTCCGGGCAAGGTAGTTTCGCTGCACGATGGGGCGTTTCTCTATCGTGAGGGTGCACCGGCGCACTATTTCTATATTGTGCGCTCGGGGCATATCTTCGTGGTCAAGTACGGCGCATCGGGGCGTGTCTTGGCGCTGCGCCTCGCGACGAAGGGGAGCCTCGTCGGAGAGCTGCCGATCTACGAGGATGAGCCGACCTATCTCTTTAGTGCGATTGCGCGCAGTGCCGCCGAGGTCTACGCCATCGAGTTCCCCGTACTGGAGGCGTATCTCGAAAAGCATCCGCACCTCGCTGTCGCACTGCTGAAGCTGATCGGGATGCACATGCGCAAGCAGCACCTCAAATTCCGCGACCTCGTGCTCTACGGGAAGAAGGGAGCACTCTGCTCAACGCTTCTCCGTCTGGCCAACAGCTACGGGATGGAGACGGACGAGGGAATACTGATCTCCGTACCGCTCACGAATCAGGAGCTCGCGAACTACTCTGCATCGGCGCGGGAGAGTCTCAACCGCATGCTCGCCGAGTTGAAGAAGAGCGGTGTGATCGATATGCGCGGGCATCTGATCCTCATCAAGGATATCGACTATTTGAAAAAGACCATCCACTGCGAGAACTGCGGGGTGGAGATCTGTAATATTGAGTGAATCGGGGACACAGAATAGGGGCCGCTGTACGAAGCGAAAACTTCGTGCAGCAGTCCCTGTCTTTGTCTATTCGCATAGAATTCCCTGATACGCCGTTGCGCCGCGGGTGCAGACGGCGCGCCCCGCTGTTAGATCGGTCAGCTCCGCCGTGCGGCGTGCGATGTCGTCGGGCGGGACACGGAGGAGACAGGTGACGCGCTCTGCGTATGTCGTTTTTCCTGCGATCAGTGCCTCTGTGCGGATGTAGCGCTCGACGGCGGCGAGCAGGTCGTAATCGATCGTGACGGACAGCTCGCGCAGGAGTGTCATGCGCAGCTTGGGGGCGGCGTCAAGCCCCAGCCCTGCCGCATGGGCGTATGCACGGATGAGCCCGCCCGCGCCGAGTTTGGTCCCGCCGAAGTAGCGGACGACGGCAACGGCGGCGTTCGTGATGCCGCGTCCCTTGATTGCTTCGAGGATGGGGCTGCCCGCCGTCCCGCCCGGCTCTCCGTCGTCACTTGAGCGCTGCCGTGCGGCATCCGCGCCGAGGACCATGGCGTAGGGCGCGTGGCGCGCATCGTAGTGCTCCTTTTTCAGTGCGGCGAGCCATGTGCGCACCTCGTCCTCGTTCTCCGCGTGTATGACGTAGGCGAGGAAGCGGGAACGCTGGATCTCATACGAAACAGGGGAGACACCGCCCTCCGGTATCTCCCCTGTGATGGTCGTGTAGTCACGATCCGAACTCATTTGTTCTTGCGGTTGAAGTACTCGACGATGCCCGCATCGAGCAGTACGTAGGTCGGCCCCGTGCTCGCGGTCAGCTCGCCCGGCTGAAAGATGGGGCAGACGAAGCCGCGTCCGCCGAGGAAGTAGTCGGTCGGAAGCTGACGCACGGATTTTTCGGGCTGGATCGGCGTATTGCGTCCGTACTCGTTGTAGAGGTGACCGTTCACCGCCTCGCCGTCGAGATCGGACGGCGTGACGTGCACGAAGAAGGAGAGCGGCAGACGCTGTCCCGTCTTCTTGTAGTAGACGATGCCGTAGTCGTGGCGTGCGGGCTGATTGGCGTGCAGGTCATAGCGCAGCTCCGTGAACGTCACAGACAGGAAGTTTTCGTCGTCGAGATGTACGCGATAGCCGAGCTCGCCGCGGAAGAATGCCCCGCTCTGGTACTGAGCGCGGAATGTCTCCGCGAGTGCCTTCATATCAGTGTTGATGCGATCAGCGACCGCACTGTCATCGAGACTGATGACGGGGTAGGCGATGGACAGGTTCTGCGCGGCCTCCCGATGCTCGCTGAGGGCGGCGGACGAGGTCCCCGTGATGCCGACGACGAGCGCGAGAGCAATCAGTAAAGCTCTGAATTTCATAGTGAGTGCTCCTCCTTTTCATACTTAATTGAATCATAATAAAAATTTACGTATTTGTCAAATAAATGATAGTAATTGACGCGCTCTTGTAGTATGATGAGAGCGCATTTTTTATACAATATATATTCGAGGAGAAAGGTTGTGTTACGGAGCCAATGGGCGAGTCGACGATGAAACGGAGGCTGAAGAACAGACATCTTCAGCTCATCTCTCTCGGCGGTGTGATCGGGAGCGGATATTTTCTGGGGACGGGCTACGTCCTCGAGCAGGCAGGGCCTGCGGCGGTGATTTCCTATCTGCTGGGCGGCATCATCGTGCTCGCCGTGATGCTCTGCCTCGCAGAGCTGGCGGTGGAGCAGCCGCTCTCGGGCTCATTCGTCGTCTACGCGCGCGAGAATATCTCGGCGACGTGGGCGTGCGGTGTAGGCTGGTCCTACTGGGTGACGTGGGTGTCCTACGTGCCCTCGGAGATGATTGCTGCGGGCATCATCATGAATTCATTCCTGCCCGAGGTCGGGACGATCTGGTGGGCGGTGCTGTTTGGGCTGCTCGTCACCCTCCTCAATCTGTTTCGCGTCGATAAATTCGGCGAGAGCGAGTTCTGGCTCGCCCTTGTCAAGATCATCGCCCTCGTGGCGTTCAGCGTCGTTGCGCTCCTGATCTGTCTCGGGCTCATCGGCGATGAGGGCTATATCGGCACGGGCATCCTACTCGGCAGCGGCGGCTTTGCCCCGCACGGATACGCGAGTATTGCGCTGACGATGGTCATCATCCTCGTCAATTTTCAAGGGACGGAGATCATCGGGCTGGCAGCGGGGGAGACGGCGGATCCCGCGCGCAGTATTCCGACGGCGGTGCGCAATGTGACGTGGCGCATCATCGCGCTCTACATCATCCCGATTACGCTGCTCGTCTCGATCCTGCCGTGGGATCACGCGTCTCTCTCCAAGAGCGTCTTTGCGGCAGCGCTTGCCGAGCATGGATTTTCGCATCTGGGGGCGCTGTTCTCGTTCGTCGTGCTGACGGCGGCGCTTTCCTGCTCCAACTCGGGGCTCTACGGCGCGGCACGCACGGTGCACGCGCTCGCGACGATGGAGATGGCGCCGCGTGCGCTCGGTGGGCTCAGCCGCAAGGGGATTCCCTCGCGTGCCATCTGTGCCTCGATTGCCTTTTGCTGGGGCGTGATTGCGCTCTACGCGCTGCATCCCGATGCGGCGCTCTATACCTATCTGCTCGCACTCTCGGGGTTCTCGGGCGCGGTCGCGTGGATCTCGATCTGCTGGAGCCAGTATCGGCGGCGGCGCAGGCTTGAGGCGGCGGGGACGGTGTCCCTCCTGCGCTATCGGATGCCTCTCTTCCCGTATGTCACGCTGTTCGGGATCTGGGCGCAGGTGCTCTGCCTCCTCTTTATGGCGTTTACCCCCGAGCTGCGCTCTGCGCTTTATTTGGGCGTACCCATGCTCGTCGTCCCCATGCTTCTTTACCACTTCTTGCGCAGGGGCAGGGCACATGATATAATTAAAGAATAGGGAGTTTTTTCGTAGGGAGGAATGTTTATGTTTGGGCTCTTTGATAAAAAGAAGGAAGCGGAGGTTTCGCTCGCTGACCGCATTGCAGCAAAACCGTTGGTGGCAGCAGGTGCACAGCAGGGAGCGTCCGCCGCAAAGCCGCGTGTGCCGTTCGCGGGACTCGGCAGCGTCGGCGCAGGCGATATGAAGTCTGCCTATCTCTCGCGCAGCGAGCTGACGGCAGAGCGTCTGCGCGATCTCTACGATGTGCCGGGCGGCCCTGCGATTGTGCTCGGCTTCGTCTCGTCCGATCTCCCCATGGCGGAGATTGCGCGTACAGTACAGACAGCATCACCTCCCGATGTTCAGGTTTTGCTCATCTCCTCGTGCGGGGAGCTGACACATACGCCGGGGACACGCTCCTACTATATGGATGCGAAGGACGGACGCGCAAAGGTGCTGCTGCAGGTCTACAGCAAGCGCATGATCGCGCAGACCCACATGATGACAATTCCCCTGCACAACGAGGACATACGGCGCGGTACGGTGGAGTTGACCCCTGACGAGCGCATTAAGAGAATCCGCGAGGAGGTTGACGCACAGCGTGTTCCGTTCCCCGTGCGCTTTGACAATACCTTTGCCTTTGTCTATATAGACGCCGTGACGGCGTGCGAGTCGTTCGTGCTGAAGGCACTCTATGACAGCGAGTTCCTGCCCTGCCCCTACATCGGCGGCAGCGCGAGCGGCGCGCTCGATTTCTCCCACACCTATATCTACAACGGGAAACAGGTGCTTGAGAATCACGCCGTCGTGCTCGTCGTCCGGCTCGCGGATGACTATCGCTACTCTATTTTCAAGTCGCAGGCGGCAGAGCCGACGGGGGACAAGTGGACGATCATCGGATCGGATGCGACGCTCCGTACGGTGGAGACGGTTGCCGACGCAGAGGGGCATCCCGTGCCCTTTGCCGATGTACTGATGGAGCATCTCCATGTCTCCGACGTGAATGCACTCAGTGATGCGCTTGCCGGCTATACCTTTGCCTCGCACGTCGGCAAGCAGTATTTCATCCGCTCGCTGCAGCAGTTTGACGCGGCGGAAAAGCGGTTCCATTTCTACTGTGACATTACGGCGGGTGAGGAGATCTTCCTCATGCGGCGGGAGAACTTCGTCAAGACGCTGAAGGATGAGTACGCCGCATACGCAAAGGGCAAGCCGGCGCCGATCGGCGCAGTGCTGAACGACTGCATCCTGCGGCGCCTGACCTTTGCCGCAGATCTCGCAGGAGCGGATCTCTTCGATGGGATGCCAATCGCGGGGTTCTCTGCCTTTGGGGAGATTGCCGGTCTGCACGTTAATGAGACGCTGACGGCAATTTTCTTCTATCAGCTCTCGGGCAGTATGTTCAGTGACGGCTATATGGATCGTTTCCCGTCGAAGTACGCGCTGTATCAGAAGACGTATCTCGAGCATGAGATCAGCCGACGCGCGATCATCGCGCATCTGCGTGAGGGGATCATTCAGGAGTTTGACAGCTACCGTCAGCAGATGATGGGACTCTCGGATGTCATGGAGCATGTGGCGGAGAGCGTTGAGAACGTCTCCGGGCTCGTCAACCAGATGAGCGACGGCATCGGCGATCAGGGCAATATGACGAAGGAACTCCTGTCGCGCAACGCCTCGATCACACCGAAGCTGGAGCATCTGACCGAGAGTACGAAAAAGATCGAGCAGGTCATGCACATGATCACGGAGATCTCCGCGCAGATCAACCTGCTCGCGCTCAACGCCGCCATCGAGGCGGCACGTGCGGGCGAGATGGGACGCGGGTTCGCCGTCGTCGCAGGAGAGGTGCGCAAGCTCTCCGAGAATACACGCGAGCGGCTGGAGGCGTCCGATGAGGCGATCCGCGAGCTCCTGCATGATGTGAACGAGATCGATCAGATGCTCGCGCAGAATCAGGAGTTCGATACGAAGGTCGAGGACTTCGAGCAGGACTTTGACGGGCGCGTGACGGATATGAAGAGCAGTCTCGCGAGCGGTGTCGATGCGATCCGTCATTCGAGTGGCTCGCTGGAGAGGGCAGGGGCGCTTGGCGCGGCACTGTCGAAACGCGTGGAGGAATTGGATGCGGTGCTCCGCTCCATTCGATAAGTGATGGCATTTGATATTTGGGAGGAGCTCGAGTAGAGTGGAGAGATATTGTCCGCAGGAGATTGAAGCAAAGTGGCAGAAGATCTGGGAGACGGAGCACAGCTGCCACACGGAGATGGATGCGACGAAACCGAAGTACTACGCGCTTGAGATGTTTCCGTATCCGTCGGGAAAACTTCACATGGGGCATGTCCGCAACTACTCGATCGGCGATGTGATTGCGCGCTTCCGCACGATGGAGGGGTACAACGTCCTGCACCCGATGGGGTTTGACTCCTTCGGCATGCCCGCCGAGAATGCAGCGATCAAGAACAAGGTGCATCCGGCGGAGTGGACGTATGCGAACATCGCGAACATGGAGAAGCAGCAGCGTGCGCTTGGGCTTGCCTACGACTGGGACCGCGAGGTCATCACCTGCCGTGAGGACTACTACCGCTGGACACAGTGGCTGTTCGAGCTGTTCTACAAGAAAGGCCTTGCCTACAAGAAAAAAGCATCCGTGAACTGGTGCGATACCTGCGGCACGGTGCTCGCGAACGAGCAGGTCGAGGACGGCAAGTGCTGGCGCTGCAAGTCCGAGGTGCGCAAGAAGGATCTCGCACAGTGGTTCTTCAAGATCACGGACTATGCCGATGAGCTCCTCGCCGATCTCGACAAACTCCCGGGCTGGCCCGAGCGCGTCAAGACGATGCAGGCCAACTGGATCGGACGCAGCGAGGGCCTTGAGTTCCGCCTGCCTGCGCCCGCGCTCGATGCGGAGATTCCCGTCTACACGACGCGTCCCGACACCGTGTTCGGCATGACCTTTGTCGCGCTCGCACCCGAGCATCCTCTCGTAGAGAAGATCTGCGCCGTCAGCGACAAGGCAGAGGAGATCCGTGCGTTCTGTGCGCGCGTCAAAAAGCAGTCCGATATTGAGCGCTCCTCGAGCGAGTCGGAAAAAGAGGGTATTTTCACAGGGATTACCTGCACGAATCCGTTCAACGGGGAGCAGGTCGAGATCTGGGTCACGAACTACGTCCTCTTTGAGTACGGCACGGGCGCGGTCATGGCCGTCCCGTCGGAGGATCAGCGCGACTGGATGTTCGCGGAGAAATACGGCATCCGCAAGATCCTCACGATCCGCCCGAAGGACGGAGAGCTGTGTCTCGAGGACATGACAGCGGCATATACCGAAAAGGAAGGCATCCTCATCAACTCCGGCAAGTTCACGGGGATGGAGATGCACGCGGCGATGCAGGCGATCATGGATGAGGCGGAGGCACAGGGATACGGCAAACGCCGCGTCAACTACCGCCTGCGCGACTGGCTCATCTCACGCCAGCGCTACTGGGGTGCGCCGATCCCCATCATCAACTGCCCAAAATGCGGCGAGGTACTCGTCCCGGAGGCAGAGCTGCCCGTGCGTCTCCCCGAGGATGTCTCATTCGAGCAGGGAGCAGTCTCGCCGCTCTCGTCGAGCGAGCACTTCCTCCACTGCAAATGTCCCAAGTGCGGCGGCGATGCGACGCGCGAGACGGATACGATGGACACGTTTATCTGCTCCTCGTGGTACTACTACCGCTATACGGATCCGAAGAACACGGAGCGTCCCTTTGACCGCGACAAGGTGAACTACTGGGCTCCCGTCGATCAGTACATCGGCGGCATCGAGCACGCGATCCTGCATCTCCTCTATGCACGCTTCTTCACGAAGGTACTGCGTGACGCAGGGATGCTCGACTTCGACGAGCCGTTCACGAACCTCCTCACGCAGGGCATGGTCATCAAGGACGGCGCGAAGATGTCGAAGTCGCTCGGCAACGTTGTCTCGCCCGAGGAGATCATCGACCGCTACGGAGCGGATACGGCACGGCTCTTCATCCTCTTTGCCGCGCCCGTGGACCGTGACCTCGACTGGAGCGATCAGGGCGTCGAGGGGGCGTACCGCTTCCTCGGGCGCGTGTGGCGTATCCTCGGACAGTTCGCAGAGACGATCAAGGGCGCGCCTGCGTCCTACGATGCAGCAACGCTCAGCACAGAGGAGACGGAGCTGCGCCGCGTGCTCCACGCGACCATCAAGAAGGTCACGGAGGACGTGCGCGACCGCTTCATGTTCAACACGGCGATCTCCTCCATCATGGAGCTGGTCAATGCGCTCTACGCATTTCAGGACAAGGAGCTCACGCCGGGGCTCGCGCGTGAGACGGCGAGCGCACTCGTGCGGATGCTCGCGCCGTTTGCACCGCACATCACGGCGGAGTTGTGGGCACAGCTCTTCGGCGGGAACGTTCACGCAGAGACGTGGCCACAGTACGACGCGGCGGCACTCGTGCAGGATGAGGTAGAGATCGTCCTGCAGATCAACGGCAAGGTGCGCGACCGCGTCAAGGTCGCCACGGGACTTGACCGTGCGGCGCTGGAGCAGCTCGCAGCGGAGCTGCCGCGTGCGAAGGAACTCACGGCGGGCAAGACCATCGTCAAGGTTGTCTGTGTCCCCGGCAAGCTGGTCAATATTGTTGTGAAGTAAGGTGTAACGTCAGGGAAAAGTAACATCAGAAGATAAGGGAGAGAGAACATTATGCTGAAAGCGTTTGCAGTACGAAGCCTGCTGCCGGAGATGCTGATTGGCCGTACGGTTTATGATGGTGACAGCGAGAACGTACTCGTCGAGGGCGGCACGGTACTGGACAAAGAGACGATCAAGCTGCTCAAGAAAAAGGGCATCGCCTCTGTCTATGTCGATGAGGACAGCATTATCGTCGCCGTTCAGAAGGAAAAGGCAGTCAAGGCGGAAAAGGCAGCCGTTATCGGCAGTGGTCCCGCTCCCGAGCGCGAGATCAAACTGGACAGCAAATACGAAGAGGACTATCGCTACGTCTACGGCGAGATGGAGAAACTCTTTGCCGAGGCAGCAGAGACCGGAAAGCTCAACATGAGCATCCTGCAGGACGTGATGTCGAGCGGCCGTCTGCGCGACCTCTACAAGGAGGGAGCAACGGCCGTCTCCATGATGTACAGTATGAATCAGGGGGGCAACTACAACCTGCATCACTGCGTACATCTCGCCATCCTCGGTGGGCTTATGGCGAAGTGGATGGGCCTCGTGGGCATTGATCGCCAGAACATGGTGCTGGCAGGGCTTTTCCTTGATATCGGGAAGCAGATGATTCCGAAGGATCTGCTTGAGAAGAAGGGGCTTCTGACGGAAGAGGAATTCGATATCTTGAAGAATCACGTTGTTGACAGTTTCAAGATCGTCGAAAAAAGTGAACTTGCAGGCCGCACCGACCTCATGAACGGCATCATCCAGCATCATGAGCGCGACGATGGCACGGGCTATCCCTCGGGGCTGAAGGGGGATGCGATCACGACCTTCGGCAAGGTGCTCGCCATCCTCGACTGCTACGATGCGATGGCGTCCAGCCGCAGCTACGCGGAGAAGCGTTCCCCGTTCGAGGTGTTCAAGGTACTCTATGCCGACGTACTGGACGGAAAGCTTGACTCGGAGTACGCCGTTCTCTTCATGCGCAAGATGAATGCCGCACTCAACGGCTGCTGGCTCCGTCTCTCGGACGGTTCAGCAGGACGCATCGTCTACGTCGACGAGTCACGCGTCACGGCGATGCCGGTCATCCAGCTCTCAGATGGCGGCTTCATCGATCTCAATACCGTCAAGGATCTCACCGTTGTCGAGATCATGACGGCGAGCGATGTCAGCAAGCTGTAAACGGATGATGCTCAAAGCACCCGTATGGGTGCTTTTTTCATGGAAATCGTTGATGAGATAGGGAAAAATTCTGCGCTTCCATTGTACCCCTTGACGTATGCGATATAATGAAAAAATAGCTTTTCGTGAAGGAGGGGAACGCATGGCGATGGTGCCAAAACTTAATACAACGCAGTTCGAGGGGGAGATCCCGTTCAAGGTTGTTGCGCCGTTTGAACCGATGGGCGATCAGCCGCAGGCGATTGCCGATCTTGCCGGCGGCATCGAGAACGGTATGACGGCACAGGTGTTGCTCGGAGCCACGGGCACGGGCAAGACCTACACGATGGCAAAGGTCATCGAGCGCGTTCAGCGTCCGACCCTCGTCATCGCACACAACAAGACTCTCGCCGCGCAGCTCGCGAGTGAGTTCAAGTCATTTTTTCCCGACAACTACGTCGGTTACTTTGTCAGCTACTACGACTTCTACCAGCCCGAGGCGTACATCGCCCAGACGGATACCTATATTGAAAAGGATGCGTCGATCAACGATGAGATCGATGAGCTGCGCCACTCCGCGACCTGTTCGCTCTTTGAGCGGCGCGACGTCATCATCGTGGCGAGCGTCTCGTGCATTTACGGACTCGGCTCGCCGGAGAGCTATCACGAGATGGTTCTCTCCGTGCACAAGGGGCAGACAATCACGCGCGAGGAGATCCTGCAGAAGCTCATCTCCATCCGTTACGAGCGCAACGATATCGCGTTTGAGCGCGGACGTTTCCGTGTGCGCGGCGACGTGATTGAGATCTTTCCCGCAGGGTACAACAACCGCGGCGTGCGCATTGAGATGTTCGGCGACGAGGTGGAGCGCATCATCGAGTTCGACGTGACGACGGGCGAGGTTTACGGCGAGCGGCTTCACTCCATGGTGTTTCCGGCGTCCCACTACGTCACGGACGATGAGGATATGAAGATCGCCATGGCTGACATTCGCACGGAGCTTGCGGAGCGGCTCGCCGTATTGAAGGGCGAGGGCAAACTCCTTGAGGCACAGCGGCTGGAGCAGCGCACGAACTATGACCTCGAAATGATGCAGGAGATGGGCTACTGCTCCGGCATCGAGAACTACTCGCGTCACCTCACGCACCGTGCGCCGGGCGCGACACCGTACACTCTCCTCGACTACTTCCCTGAGGACTTCCTCATCATGATCGACGAGTCGCATGTGACACTGCCGCAGATTCACGCCATGTACGGCGGCGACCGCAGCCGCAAGGTCTCGCTCGTGGACAACGGCTTTCGCCTGCCGTCCGCGTTCGACAACCGTCCGCTGACGTTCGAGGAGTTCGCGGCGCGCATCAATCAGATCGTCTACGTCTCCGCGACGCCCGGAAAATACGAGATGCAGCAGGCACAGCAGGTCGCCCAGCAGATCATCCGCCCGACGGGACTCCTCGATCCCGAGGTCGAGGTGCGTCCGCTCGCAGGGCAGATCGACGACCTCATGGGCGAGATCCGCCTGCGCATCGGGCGCAATGAACGCGTCCTCGTCACGACGCTCACCAAGCGCATGGCAGAGAACCTCACTGAGTATCTGCGTGAGGCGGGCGTTAAGGTGCGCTACCTCCACTCGGACATCGCAACCATCGAGCGCGCGGAGATCATTCACGATCTGCGCGCGGGCGAGTTCGACGTGCTCGTCGGCATCAACCTCCTGCGCGAGGGGCTCGATATGCCGGAGGTCTCGCTCATCGCCATCCTCGACGCGGACAAGGAGGGCTTTCTGCGCTCCGACACCGCGCTCATCCAGACCATCGGACGTGCCGCCCGCAACGCCGGCGGGCACGTCATCATGTACGGCGATGTCATCACGGGCTCGATGCAGCGCGCCATCGACGAGACGGAGCGCCGCCGTGCGATACAGCAGGAGTACAACGAGGAGCACGGCATCGTGCCAAAGACCATCGTCAAGCCCATCGTCCCGCTCATCGAGATGACGCTTGTCGCGGCTGAGGATAAGAGCCCGTACGGGAAGAAGGACGGCAAGGCAAAGAAAAAACTCGGCAAGAAGGAGCGCGAGAACCTCGTCAAGAGTCTTCTGCGCGAGATGCAGCAGGCGTCGCGTGCACTGGAGTTCGAGCGTGCGGCAGAGCTGCGCGACATGATCGTCGAGCTCGAGGGCGAACTGCCGAAGAAGAAAAAATAAGGACATACAGATAATGAATGAATACATCAAGATCGAGGGGGCACGCGCCCACAATCTGAAAAATATTACAGTGCAGATACCGCGCGATAAATTAGTTGTGGTGACGGGGCTCTCCGGCTCGGGGAAGTCCTCGCTCGCATTTGATACGATCTATGCCGAGGGGCAGCGCCGCTATGTGGAGTCGCTGTCCGCCTACGCACGGCAGTTCCTTGGGCAGATGGACAAGCCCGATGTGGACAACATCGAGGGACTGTCGCCCGCTATCTCGATTGACCAGAAGACGACGAGCCACAATCCGCGCTCGACGGTCGGGACGGTGACGGAGATCTACGACTATCTGCGCCTGCTCTATGCGCGCGCGGGACGCCCGCACTGCCCGAACTGCGGCAAGCCGATCACGCAGCAGAGCGTCGATCAGATGGTGGATCGGATCATGCAGCTGCCCGCAGGAGCAAAGCTCCTCATCATGGCGCAGCTCGTGCGCGGCAAGAAGGGCGAGCACAAGAAGGTGCTCGAACAGATTCGCCGCGAGGGCTATGTGCGCGTGCGCATCGACGGAGAGCTGCATGATCTCGGCGAGGAGATCGCGCTCGAAAAGCAGAAGAAGCACACGATTGAGATCGTCGTAGATCGCCTCGTCGTGCGCGAGGGCATGGAGAGCCGTCTGGCAGACTCCCTGGAGACGGCGCTCCACGCAGGTGAGGGCGTGGTCTACGTACAGGTGGTGGACGGCGATCTCCTCATGTTCAGTGAGAACTTCGCCTGTGTGGACTGCGGCATCTCACTGCCCGAGATCGCACCGCGCATGTTTTCATTTAACAGCCCATTCGGCGCGTGCCCCGTCTGTACGGGGCTCGGCAGTCACAAGGAGTTTGACCCTGCGCTCGTCGTTCCCGACCCGACGCTCAGCGTGGCAGACGGTGTCTTTGCACCGCTCTCGAAAAATCCGAATTCCTATGGGATGCGGGCGATCACAGCACTCCTGGCGGCGCACGACTATGACGCGCATACGCAGTGGAACCGCATGGACAAGAAGACGCAGAAGATGCTGCTCTATGGGTCGGATGAGTATGTTTCCTTCCAGTACACGAATATGTTCGGCGAGGAGAAGGAATACCATGTCCCGTACGAGGGCGTTTTGCCCGCACTCACGCGCCGCTATCGCGAGACGGACTCGGAGGAGATGCGCGAGAGCTACGAGGACTATATGACAGATACGCCGTGCTCGGCGTGCCACGGGGCGCGGCTGAAGCCTGAGGCGCTCGCCGTGACGGTCGGCGGGAAGAATATCGCCGCACTCACGGCACTTACGATTCGTGAGGCAGATGCGTTTCTAACGGAGGCAGAGCAGGATTTTACGCCGCGTGAGGCAAAAATAGCCGGAGAGATTTTGAAGGAAATTCATGCACGCCTCCATTTTCTCCTCGATGTGGGACTCGACTATCTGACGCTCTCGCGTGCGGCATCGACGCTGTCGGGCGGAGAGGCACAGCGCATCCGCCTCGCGACGCAGATCGGCTCGGGGCTGATGGGGGTGCTCTACATCCTTGATGAGCCGAGCATCGGGCTGCATCAGCGTGACAACAACCGCTTGCTCGCGACCCTTCGGCATCTGCGTGACCTCGGCAATACGCTCATTGTTGTGGAGCATGACGAGGATACGATGTACGCCGCCGATCATATCATCGATATTGGCCCCGGCGCAGGAGAGCATGGCGGCGAGGTGGTTGCAGAGGGAACGGCGGCAGAGATCATGAAGAATCCTGCATCCATCACGGGGCAGTATCTCTCACGCAAAAAGTTCATCCCCGTGCCCGCAGAGCGGCGCAGGGGAAACGGCTATTTTCTGGAGATCGTGGGTGCGGCGGAGAACAATCTGAAGAATGTCAATGTGAAATTTCCGCTTGGCACGCTCACGCTTGTGACGGGCGTGTCCGGCTCGGGCAAGTCGACGCTCGTCAACGAGATCCTCTATCGCGGTGTCGCCTCGCGGCTCTACCGCGCGAAGGGAAAGCCCGGCAAGCACAAGAAGATCAAGGGGCTTGAGCATATCGACAAGGTCATCAACATCGATCAGCAGCCGATCGGACGCACGCCGCGCTCGAATCCCGCGACCTACACGGGGGTGTTCGATGCGATCCGCGAGCTGTTCAGTCAGGTGAGCGAGTCGCGGATGCGCGGCTATAAGGCGGGGCGGTTCAGCTTTAACGTGAAGGGCGGACGCTGTGAGGCGTGCCGGGGCGACGGCATCCTGAAGATCGAGATGCAGTTTCTTCCCGATGTCTACGTTCCCTGTGAGGTCTGCAAGGGGGCGCGCTACAACCGCGAGACGCTCGAGGTGCACTACAAGGGCAAGACCATCGCCGAGGTGCTCGACATGACGATTGACGAGGCGGTGGAGTTCTTTGCGAATGTGCCGCGCATCGCGCGCAAGCTCGAGATCATCCGCGACGTGGGGCTCGGCTACATCCGCCTTGGACAGCCTGCGACGACGCTCTCGGGCGGTGAGGCGCAGCGCGTCAAGCTTGCGACGGAGCTGGCGCGGCGCAGCACGGGAAAGACGCTCTATATCCTCGACGAGCCGACGACGGGGCTGCATGCGGCGGACATCCACAAGCTGCTCCTCATCCTGCAGCGGCTCGTAGACGGCGGCGATACGGTGGTCGTCATCGAGCACAATCTCGACGTCATCAAGACGGCGGATCACATCATCGACCTCGGTCCCGAGGGCGGCACGGGCGGCGGAACGATTGTCGCACAGGGAACGCCCGAGGAGATCGTGCAGGTGAAGGCATCCTATACGGGGCGCTTCCTGAAGCCCCTGCTGGAAGAGAAACATTGATGTCTCGAATGAATGTGATGCAAAGCCCCAAAGCGAACCCTAGTGGAGCAAGTGAGGAAAGCATGCGACTCGCCCCCGGCGTACTTCTTTCGTTCAAGCGAAGCGCGTTTAAGAAGTGCGCCGGTATTTAGGCGAATGAGCACGCGATCACTTGCGTAACTAAGTGTTCGCGAGGCGCTTGCATGAAAGAGAAATAACTGAAATAAAGAAGGTAATGTAGAAATGCTGATTTTAGGGCAGATGATCGTATTCTTTCTGATGATTTTTGCAGGGGCGCTTGCCCGCCGATACAAGATCATCATTCCGAACAATCAGGAGCAGTTTTCCTCCCTGATTGTCAATATCGCGTGCCCCTGCCTCATCATCTCCTCAGCGATGCACGCACAGGAGCACATGGATCTGGCGCAGGTTATTGACACCTATCTCGACTACGCCATTCTCCTCGTGATGATGTGCGCCGTCGGTTTCCTGCTGCCGATTCTCCTGCGCTATCGCGGACGTTTGCGCGGTGCGGTGAACCTCTCGTTTTGGTTCAACAACTCACTCTTCATGGGGCTGCCGCTTGTGCAGGGGGTGTACGGCGATCAGGCGGTCGTCTATATGACGCTGTTCTTCATTCCCGTCAATCTGCTCTTTTTCATCTACGGCGTTTCCTCCATCAGCATTCATAAACAGCGCGGTCTTGAGATGGTGCGCATGCTGCTGAATCCCGGCATCATCGCCTCGCTGATCGCCTGCGTGATCTACTTCGGTGAGATTCCGACAAATCCGCTCCTCCTGCAGGCGTTTACGATGATCGGTGCGATGACGGCGCCGCTCGCGATGATGATGATCGGCGCATCGCTGAAGGATATCCACATGCGCCACATGCTGACCGACCGCAAGCTGCTCGTCTACACCTTTCTCAAGGCCGTGGTGCTGCCGATCCCTATTCTCTTTGCGATGAAGTTCTTCGTCACGAATCCCTACATCCTCGGCTGCAGCCTCGTCATCGTCGCTGCGCCGACGGGCGGCATGGTGGCGATGGTCGCCCTGCTCTACAACAAGGTCGCCTATCCGCTCATGACGGAGATCATCGCGCTCTCGACAGTCATCTCCGTGGCGACGATACCGCTCGTGTCGATGATTACGGGAATTTGACAGGGAGGTACATTTGCCCATCTTTGTTCTGATCTTAGTGTCTGCCATAGCCCTAATCGCAGGGCTGTCTGTATTTTTCCTGCGGTACCTGACGGAGGGACGGCGGCTGCGCGCGGCGCGTGCGGCGATCGTCCTCTTTGATGTCCTCGGCGTCGGCGCGATGCTCTTCCTCTTTGCCTCGCATCGGACGGAGGGCTGGGCGGGGATGCTCGCCCTGCCGATCTTCCTCGGTTACGTCGCGCAGATCATCGCGCTGCTCCTGACGATGCTCGCCGTCCTCGTGCGTGCGGCAGTCCGCAGGCTGCGCGGCGTCCCGTACAGCCCCGCGCGGCGGCGCGTGCTGAAATGTGCCGCGCTCTATCCGGCGGCGGGAGCGCTGCTCGGCAGCTACGGCGCATTCATCGAGCGGACGGCGACCGTGCGCCGTGACTACCGTATCCCCATACGGAATCTCCCGCCTGAGGCGGATGGGCTGGTGATCGCTCAGATCAGCGACGTGCATCTCGGCGCGTTTTTTTCCGTGGAGGAGCTTGATGCGCTCCTTACCGAAACAGCGGCAGGAGGGGCTGATCTGCTCGCCGTGACGGGCGACCTCTTTGATGCGGAGCATCTGAACG
>ERZ773049.489-NODE-489-length-24542-cov-15.087271_pt1 | contig 24542 bp, 21 predicted proteins | sample MGYA00580633_ERZ773049 | MGnify/ENA primary metagenome ERZ773049 (study PRJEB29015, sample SAMEA2737991) | human oral metagenome | biome: human oral; feature: human-associated habitat; material: dental | place: China | collected 2066 ...
TCGCGTAAGTATCTACATTATAATCAGTGCCACCAAGTTGAAATTTAGCATTATTTATATCGGTTTGAGCTCCACCCGTAATTTGAAGAGCGGCTTTGCTTGCATCAGAATATGCGTTTGATATACCTAAGAAATTTAAAACATTAAATCTAGCAATATTACCCGCATGATTTGGATTTCTAGTGTTTGAAGCATTTATCAAGGTATTGCCACTGCCGCTGCCGCTACCGAATAATCCGTAAATCGTGCCGGTAACGGTGCTATTCGTTAAATTTACCGTATTGTTATTACTGCCCGCAGCGGTAGCTTGCGCGCCATAAACTACTCCGTTTATCGTGGAGCCTTGCAAAACTACGGTATTATTGGATGCAGAGCCCGCCATAGCGTTACCGCCTTTTACTTGGCTATTTCCGTTGACTGTAGAATTTACCAAGGATAAAGCGTTTTGTACGGCATTACCGCTTGAGGTAGTTCCGCCTGAAATGTGGTTGTTGATAGTAACCCCGGTCGTGGAGAATTCGTTGCCGCTGACGCCTTGCTCACCGCGTCCGCCCAGGGCAGGACCATTTAGCGTTCCGCCGGTTATTTGGACGTGGTTATTGTTTGCCGTTCCGCTGCCGCTACCGATTTTATTGGTTCCGCCGATTACTTGAAAGACGCTTTTTCCGGTTAAATCCGCTACTACCCAGTTATTTTCGGCATTACCTTTTTCGCTTCTACCGCCGATGATATCATGACCTATCGTAGCGCCGTTTGCGATCTCTACTCTGGCGCCCGTAACGTCGCCGTTAACGCTGTTTCCGCCTATGACGTCGCGACCTACTTCACCGCCGTTTAGAGTTACTTTGGTGTTTGAAATTTTGCCATTAACGCTGTTTCCGCCGATAGCATCTTGTGCTACTTTGCCTCCGCTCATTTCAACGTAGCTACTTTTTATCTCTCCATTTACGTTGCGGAAGCCGTAAGCGCTACCGCCTATCTCGCCGCCGCTTATTTTGACGTAATCATTCGTGCTAGTAGCGACGTGATTGGTACCAGAACCTCCGCCGAAGCCTCCGTGAACGTCACCTATAACCTTTCCGCCGCTGATTTCAGAGTAATTGTCGTTAGAAACGGCTGCCATATATGAGCCCGTAGTAGATTGAACCTCTCCGTTTTGTAGCTTTACGTAGTTTTTGCTAGCCGTAGCTTTGCTTCCAATGGTAATGCCCTCTCTAGTAGCATTGGCGCCTGTTATATTTTGAAGCTTAGCACCGGCGCTGTTTATGACGACATAGTTTTTCTCTAACTTACTAGCGGAATTTGGAGATACCGATACCGCGCCGTCTATTTCTTGACCGCTGCTTAAGACGATAGCGCCCGTAATATTTACGCCATTGCCTTTCGCAGAACCGCCTTGGTGTATGGTAGCACCCTCTATCCTGTATTTATCTATTTGCGCTGCACTTTTGATATTTACCGTATTATTTTCTGCGGAGCGACCATATCTAGCACGACCTCCCGATACTATAGCTTCGAAGCTCCCCACGGTGTTATTATCGCCGATTATATGGCTATTATCTTCGATATTTACGGTGTTGCCGACGGCATCTCCCGAATAGTTCTGCTGCCCGGCCCAAGTGCCGTTGCCGCCGAGAACAACTCTATTAACGGTTGCATTTATTATGTTTACGGTATTGCCTGTTGCGCCTATACCTTCACCGCCTATTACGGTAGTAACGGTAGCACCGTTTTGAACGGTGATCTGATTTCTATCGGCCGATGTCGTAGGCGTAATGCTAGGATGACCCATACCGCCGCCGTATATACTGTAGCCAGACATATCAGTACCTGAAGCATCTCCGGTGATAGTTACTATATGATTTTTGGAGCCGCCTCCGTTACCGGCACCTTCATAACCACCCGAGTAATACCCGCCGCCTGGAGTATGCAAATGACCATCACTGCCGCCGCCGGTTACCGTCGCTTTTGCATTGTCGGCTAAAGCTTGCATCGGCATCAGTGCTAGCGTAGCAGCGATGCTCAGACCTGAGATAATCGGTATCTTAATATCTTTCATAGTTGTAATCCTTCGTAAAAAATAAAAACTATCCATTATACTATAAAAATACCTATTTACAATAAATTTAATACAATTCCTAACAAAAGGTAGCTTAATGCGAAAAGATGGGTATTGTGATGCAACGTTTTCGATAATAAAGTAAAATTTCAGCTTATTTTTGTTCTCGAAGCTTAAATGAAAAATTACGATTACAAAATAGCAAAATTTTAAAATTCTGATCTTAGAATTTAGTCAGCGGGATTCCCAAGAAGTGACGTAGCTGGAAAAAGTGATAGAATAAAAAGGTGGTAGTTTCTGGTAGCAGAAATATGGTAGGACATAGATTTTATAAAATTTGGATTTGTAGAATTTAAAATGAAGTAATATAAAGAGGAATTAAAATTTGAAGCAATTTTAGGCTAGAAGCACATAATTCTACGACATGTCGTTTAAAATTTTAAAGCAGTTCCAGGCGAGGCGATAAAAACGATAAAGTAGCGGCGCGGAGGGTTAAATTTTAAAAATTATAAGTGAAAACAAAAGCAAGGGGGGGCAAAATTCTAAGAATTTCAAGCGAAATCTAGGCTTTCGGCGGAGGTGCTTTAAATAGCAGAGGGCTTTCAGAGATGCTTTAAAATAGCAATGGGCTTTCGGCAGCTTTTAATGCTCACCAAAAGCCCATTTTTATAGTTTATGTATCTCTTACGCTCGAAAGCTCGAAATTTCGCTTATCAGAAAGTTCAAAATCCCAAAAACTTCTGCTGGCTTACTCGCAATGTTCCGCTAATGCTTTGTCCTGGGCTCGCCGCGGTTAAATTTTAACGCTTTCGCGTTACTCGCCGTTAAGCTTGGTGGACCAAGCTTTAGCGGATTACAAGACCTTGCGGAATTCCGCGTCTGATAACCCAAACTAGGGTTTTCTTGCCCTTGTAATCTTTGATGTATCGATCGAAGTCGTCTGAGCTTTTGACATCGTTTTGACCGACTTGAATGATCACGTCGCCTACCTCAAAGCCGTAATCATCGGCTTTTGAGCCATCTTTGACGCTTAAGACGAGGGCACCCGAGACATCGTCGTCGAGGTTATATTTGCGGCGCAAGCTGTCATTTAACGTCCTTAGCTTTAGCCCCTCTATTGCGCTTTTTGAGTCCTCGCCGGCTGAGCCTAAGGTGGTGGAGTCGGATTTCATCGCGTCTAGCTTGATAGTCGTGCTCTTGCTTTTGCCGTCACGCTCAAATTCTACATCCACTGAGCTTCCTGGAGCCATTGAGCCGATTAAATTTTTTAGCTCGTTGGCGTTTTTGATAGATTTGCCGTTTATTTTGGTGATCAAATCGCCGCGCTTGATGCCTGCTTTATCGGCAGGCATGTCTTTTTCGACGCTTGAGATTAGCGCGCCCTCTTTGCTTTCATAGAGCTCTTTTTGATCTTTAGACATATCTGAGATCGTAACGCCTATAAAGCCACGCTCGATCTTGCCGTTTGTGATGAGCTTTTCAGCGATCTCTTTTACCATATTTGAAGGGATCGCAAAGCCTACGCCGTTATTTCCGCCGCCGCGACTTAAAATGGCGGAATTTATCCCCAAAAGCGCGCCGCGACTATCCACTAGTGCACCGCCTGAGTTGCCCGGATTGATCGAAGCGTCGGTTTGGATGAAATTTTCATATTGATTTAGCCCGATATTGTTTTTATTTAGCGCCGAGATTATGCCTTGAGTGATGGTGCCGCCCACGCCGAAAGGATTTCCGATAGCAAAGACGATATCGCCCTCCATAGCCTTGGACGAGTCTGCAAATTTAACCGCAGAGAGATTTTTTTCGTCGATTTTAATAATTGCAAGGTCGGTTTTAGGGTCGGTGCCGATCACCTTGGCTTTATATTCCTTATCGCCTTCTAATAGCGTAACTACGATTTCGTCGGCGTTTTCTATTACGTGATTATTTGTGACAATATAGCCGTCTTCGGAGATGATGACACCAGAGCCTAGTGAGCTTCCCTCGCGCTCCTGCTGCTGCGGAATGTCAAAGTCGAAAAATTGCTTAAAAAACGGATCGTCAAACATCTGCGACATCGGACTATTGCCTGCTTTAATCTTGGTTTTAGTTGCGATATTGACGACGGATTTTTTTACGTCCGCAACGGAGCTGTGATATGAGAGCACCACGTCTTGATTAAAGCCCGGATTTACGCGATCGTAACTACTTGGAGCTTCTTTAATGTCGATGCTGGCGCCAAAAAGCGCACCTGCCAAAGCTATCGATAAGATAATCGATTTTTTCATTTTTATATCCTTTGTGATAATAAAATTTTGGCGGAATTATAAATTTTGTCCGCTAATATATTCCTAACGCAAAATTAAAATTTATAAATGAAATTTAGCAAACTTGATTGACACTCACTAAAGTTTTATGATATAATCTACATAAATTTTAAGATTTTAAGGATTAAAATGGCAAGCACAAGCAGTTTATACGAAACCTTAGGCGTGGATAAATCAGCAAGCGCCGAGGAGATTAAAAAAGCTTACCGCAGGCTAGCTCGCAAGTATCACCCGGATATCAATAAAGAGCCAGGAGCTGAGGATAAATTTAAAGAGATCAACGCCGCGTATGAAATTTTAAGCGACGAGAAAAAGCGGGCGCAATATGACCGCCACGGCGACGAGATGTTCGGCGGGCAGAATTTCCACGATTTCGCGCAGGGTTCGGCAAACATGGGCGATCTAAACGACATCCTAAACAGCATTTTCGGCGGCTCCTTCGGCGCAAAAAGCGCGGGCTCACGTGGCGGATTTAGTTTCAGCTCTTTCGGTGGTGGCGAGGGTTTTAGTGGCTTTAGCGGCAGCAGTTTCGGCGGCGGATTTGGCGGCACACAGAGCCTAGATACGCACAGCTCGATTGAAATTCCTTTTGAGACCGCGATACAAGGCGGCGAGATGAGCGTGCGCGTGGGCGGTGAGACGGTTAAATTTAAAGTGCCCGCGGGTATAAATGCGGGCGAGAAGCTGCGCATCAGAGGCAAGGGGCAAAAATCGGGCATCCAAAGCGGCGATCTGATCTTAGAGATCAAAATCGCGCCCGACGGCGAATACAGCCGCGAAGGCGACGATCTTTTCAAAACGATCGACGTGCCTTTGAAAACGGCGATGTTTGGCGGAAAAGTAGAAATTTCGACGCCGAGCAAAAGCGCAACGATAAAGATCGCAAAAAATACCAAAAACGGGCAGAAATACCGCCTAAAAGGCTACGGCGTGCAAAACCGCAAAAGTAAAATTTTAGGCGATCTATATGCGGTGGTAAATGTCGTTTTGCCCGACGTCGATTCGCTGGGCGAGGACGTCAAAGCCGCGCTGCAAAAGCTATAAGGAGGCATCAAAATGCATGATTACGATGAGCCGGTTTATCTCATATCGATAGTTTCGAAGGTCCTAGATATCCATCCGCAGACGCTGCGGCAATACGAGCGCGAAGGGCTCGTGAGTCCGGGGCGCACGGAGGGCAAGATGCGCCTGTACTCGGCGCATGATATGGACCGCATACGCATGATTTTAAACCTTACAAAGGAGCTTGGCGTCAATCTTGCGGGCGTGGATGTGATCTTTCGCCTGCAAGAAAGGATCGCCGAGTATGAGCGCGAGATCGAGGAGCTGCGGGCTAAAATTTTAGAGCTTGGCGGAGAGACAGACTAGGGTCTGCGAGATAAAGATTAAAGCTCAGCAAAAATCAGATCCTGGTGCTACAAGCTGAAATTTTAATGCTATCAAAAAGCAAGATCGCCTCTTAAGCGTAGATTAAAGCGATAAATTTTGACTTTCAGTGCAGATTTATGGGCGCGTCAAATTTAAAGTTGCGCTAAGCAAACTCGGGCGAATTTTCTTGCAATTAAATTTTAAAACCGCCTTGATATAATTTGGCTTTAAAATTTAAAATTCCAAGCCGCGTTAGATTTTAAAATTTTACCGCGAGCCTCTAAATTTAGCGATAAAGTGCGACATAATTTCTCTATTTTTAAGCGGGATTTTAGTAAAATCACATTATAAAATTTACCCGTAAATTTATATGAAAAGATAAAATTTCATCGATTATCGCCTCCGGTAAATGGTCGCGGATAATGTAAAATTTAACAATAAATTTAGCGCTAAATTTTATGCATAATCTTACAAAAAAGGGAGTTAATGGAGCTTGTTATAGAGCTATTTCTTGCGATCACCGCGCTTGCGATAGTGCTAAATATCGTCTTTAAAATTTTTGAAATTCCCACTATCATCGGCTATATCGTCGCGGGCGTGTGCTTTTCGCAGATCTATAGTCTAAGCAGTGTCGAAAACGCCCATATGTCTGAGCTGGCGGAATTTGGCATCGTCTTTTTGATGTTTACCATCGGGCTTGAGTTTAGCTTCCGCCACTTAATGAGCATGAAAAAGGATGTGTTTTTTAACGGCATGCTCCAAGTCCTCGGCACTGGCATTATCTTAGCGCTCATTATTGATCAGTCTTTCGGTGGAAATATAAAGACTGTGATGATCGTCGGGCTAGCATTTGCGCTTAGTTCGACGGCGATCGTGCTAAAAACGCTCAACGAAACAGGCGAAATCAACCAAAACTACGGGCGCAAGGTGCTTGGCATCCTGCTATTTCAAGATCTCGCCGTCATTCCTATTTTGCTGATGATTGACATATTCGGCTCGACCGACAATACCCCCGTGAACTATCTAATCTTAAAAACCGCCGTAAGCGCCGCCATAGTGGTAGTGATCCTTTTCGTGCTCGGTAAATTCGCCTTCAACCGCTTCCTCTACTACGTCGTAAGGACAAATTCTAAAGAAATTTTCATCGCAACCATCCTTTTTACCGTCGTGGGGGCTAGCTTTTTGGCGCATGTTTTTGGTTTTTCGTACACGCTGGGCGCGTTCATCGCGGGCATGCTCATCGCAGAAACTGAGTATAAACACGAGATAGAGGCTGATCTGACGCCGTTTCGAGACATACTGCTGGGGCTTTTTTTCATCACGATTGGCATGCAGATAAATTTTGAAGTCATCGTCTCGCACTATGGGCTGATCCTGCTCGCTATTATCGTTATAATGGCGCTTAAAACGGTTGTGATTTATGCGATCTTATTTCTCTCTACTGGTAAAAGAATAGCGCTAAAAGCGGCGCTGTCGCTATGCCAGATAGGTGAGTTTGCGCTTGCGATCTTTTCGCTGTTGATGAGCCGCGATATGCTAAGTAAGGAAAACGGGCAAATTTTAATTACAGTCGTAACCGCGACGATGATTTTAACGCCGTTTATTCTTAAAAATTTAAATAAAATCGCCAACCGTTTCGAGTCTAAAGTTGAAAAGCTCGAGGATGAGGAGCATAAAACTCAAATCCCGCCGATGAAAAATCATATCATTGTAGCAGGCTATGGCAGGATAGGGCAAGAAGTTGTGCTACGCCTTAAAGATCAGGGGCTGCTATACGTGGTCGCTGAGAGCGATTTAGAGCTTGTGGATCTAGGCAAATCGCGCGGAGAGAACATATACTTTGTAAATATAATGCAAAAAACTGCGATCGACGAGCTGCATGCGCGCGATGCGTCGGTCATCATCCTAACGATCGCAAATCAGCAAAAGCTCGACATCGTCGCTAAGATGCTAAACGGCTCTAATTTAAAAGCAAATATCATAGTGATGCATACGGGCGCCGATCCACAAAGCGAGCTGCAGAGCGAATACGGCGAAAATTTTATCTTCGTAAAAAAGGAGAGAGTAGTAGCAAATGCGCTTTTACAAGAGGCGCTGAAATGCAAGCTAACGCAGTAAGGATCCTAAAAAGCGAAGCGCGATCGTCGGGAGTGGGCTTTATCCAAACTAGCTTTAAAGCCAGTCGTATCATTATCGTGGTTTTAAATATATAAAAATTTGTGCCTGCAGATCTTTGTGTGCGGATCAAATGGGTTTAATCTGAAATTTAAGAGTAAATTTTGAGCATTCATGGGTTGTGTCGCAAGGAGGATCGGCTAGGCGAAGGTAAAATTTATAGATTTATTACGTTTATGCCACAGGCGGATGCGATAATGAAGTAAGGACGGAGTAAGGCGGCTTTTCGCCGCAAATTCTACACATCAACCCGCACGAACGCCCAGTGCATAAAATCCCGCTTTGGCTCGTATTTGCCGCTGTTAAAACACTCCGCTAGTCGCGCTTCCTCTGTGTCGCTTAGCTCGCCGCCTAGCATCCAGCGCGTCTTTTGCACAAACTCCTCCGCGCTTTTCGCTCTGCCGCCGTGACACCAGGCTTTAATGTAGCTGAGGCTCGGCAGATAGCCCATTTGAAACAGGATGTTTAAAAGATAGACGAAGCCTGGCTTTTGCTCCACTTCGCGCCCTATCGCATCCAAAATATCCCCGTTCACGAAGCTGCCGCTTACTTTAAACGTGATGTAAAGCGCCTTTTTGGTCTTTGAAAGAAGCTTTTTAAGCGCGGCTTTTAGATCGTCCACCTCAAGGCAGCGCGAGGCAAAAACGAGATCGCACGCGGGTACGTCAGACCAATCGTCCTCAAAAGCTTTTTGCGCAAATTTTATATTTTTCGCGCCGTAAGCTTTAGCGTTCTCGCGAGCAAATTCCAGCATTTTGGGCGAAAAGTCATAGCCGTAAATTTTATCCACCTTTTCTGCCGCCAGCACGCTTAACGCGCCCGCTCCGCATGCGAAATCAAGCAGCGTGGAGACACCAGCAAAATCAACCTTGTCTATAAACTCGCGCATAGGCGCTTTTCATCACGCCTTCGTTGAAGCTCGGAGCCTTTTTGTCCCAATGCTCTGCCAGTTTTTTGCCGAATGAGCTTTTTGCCTTTTGCGCCTTATAAAGCGCGTCAAAGTCGATTTCATCGTAGTTTGAAGCTAAAATCATAATTATCCTTTCCTGAATTTATCGGGCAGATCGCACCGATTTTCGTTAAATTTTGGCGTAAATTTATGCACCGCGCCCAAACCCGCCTGAAATTTCAAACCGCCCGGCGAAAAGTGCTAAGGCAGGCCCACTTCTGCGTATTTTATCTGCTCGAAATTCTTTAAATTTTCACCGAACGATCGTAGCTAAATTTTAAAAAGTCCGCTTATAAATCAAAATTTTAATCTGCCGTCCGCACTTGTTCGCTCCGCATTTAAATTGCCGCTGTGGATTTATTGCAAAGCTCCCAATCTAGCCGCTATCACCTTTTGCATCGCTTGATTTTTCTTGTTTTTGGCTAAAATTTGCAGTCTCCTTTTGCCGATACGTTTGTCGGCGGCCTTTAGGATATTCGCAAGTCCCCATCCACCCTCATCGAAGTGCTTTGCAAACAGCTCATCTTTGGGCGTGTCGATATATTCGCGGATAAGCTCGCCGATGTCGCTTATGTCGTTACCATACGGATAAATTTTCGCTAGAGCGCCGCCTGCTAGGCTTTTTACGCCGCCGCTTTTTAGCACGAAATCCTTCGGGTAATCAAAAATGATCTCGCCCGCAAGCGTGATAAAATATCGCGGCAAATCCGTGCTGCCGCACCTGCTTTGCATCCTATAAACCGTGCAGTGGAGCTTAAAATCAATGCTTTTATCCACGAGCTCGTAAAGCCGTTTTTAAAGCTTGCTCCAGCGTTTCATTTTGCCTCCCATTATCTATTTATCGCCTCTTGCGGTTTCGCGCGTAGCTTTTGCCGCCCTTTGCGACGATCGCGCCTGAAGGCTCCGCGCCTTTTCTATTTTTTTGCAAATCCGCTTTGTAAAATTTTGCCGCGCTAAACGGTCTCCCAAAATCTAGACTCCGTCTTGATCGCTTCTCGGTTTTTCTCGCGTAAAATTTGTAAAAATTCTTTAAAGCTCGGCTCAAAAATCGAAGCGGCGGGCACAAATTTATACTCGCTCACGCCGTCTTGTTCGGGCTTGTTCGCGCCACCACGTTCAAGCTCGCTCGCGCCGCCTGCAAAGCGGATCCGCCAAATCCTAGCATGATTTATCCGTATTTTTGTGGCTTCAAGCGTCAAAATTTGTTCGAATTTATACCTCGCCGCGAGCTTCTGTCCGCTAAAAACGTAGATGAAATCCTGATCGAACCAAAGGCTCTCACGTGAAATGAAAAACCTCTCCAGCCAAAACATAAACGGCCGCACGGAAAGCCTTTTTACCTCGCTTATCCCATCTATCGCGGCAAGCTGGCGCTGGCTAAGCCTGCGAGGGTTACGACGAATGAGCGTCCAAATAATCCCGCCCAGAAGTAAAACGCTAAAAATTACGATTAAAATTTGAATTAAAGCTTCAGCCATTTAAAATTCTAAGTCCTTTTACAAATGCAAATTTCGCCTCCATATCGCCCCAAAACGAACTCCTGCCGAAATTCGCCTCCGCGCCGTTTGCAAGCTCCTCATAAAGCTTATAAAATCGCCCTTTGTATGTGCATTCGCTTAGGCAGACGTTGAAAAACGCTTCCGCCGCGTCCCTGCCGCCGAAATAATAGATAAAGTAGATAGGGCGCAGATCGAAGGCGCTTAGATTTTTGTTAAATTTAGCCCCACATTGCGTCATAAACTCCACCGCCTTTTGCTTGTCCGCAAAGAGCTCAAAAATAGGCAGCGCGTAATCCTTGATAGCCACGCTAATCTCTCGCACGCTGGGCTCAAAGCTAGCGCCCGCGAGCTGCCAGTCGCGGAATTGCCTGCGCGGCGTGAGATAGCCCAGGTGCGATACGAAAACAAGATCGGTAGAGTAGGACAGCTCCTCTTGCATCAGCTTTCTTAGGCGCTTGCAGTAGATCGCGATCTGCGGCAGGATGCTCACGCTGCCTGAGTAATTGCGCATGCTAGAGCTGAAATAAATTTCAAATAAAATCTCCTTGTCGCTTGCAAGCTTCGTTAGTTTTTGCCCCTTTTGCGTGGGCTTGAAGTACGCAAAATTTACCGCGATCTCATTGCAGCCGTTTAAAAATATCTCTCGCGGAGTCATGATTTTCCTTTAAATTTATCGTTTAAATTTAGACGTTTTGCTCGCTACAATTCGGTTTGCCGCTTACATTGTCGCGGTCGCGACTCGCAAGCTTGGCGTCTTATCGGCGCGCCGTTTTGCCGCCGAAAAACTCGTCTAATACGCGCAATTTTACCCCAATTCGGCTAAATTTAACGGCGCTACGCGCCCGTAAAATTTATAATCTATCCTCGTATCTTTCGTAGTTGATGCTGTAAATTTTATCGATATTTTCGGCGTTTATGAGCCGCTCGCTGCGCCCGAAGGCTAAAATTTCGCCGTCTTTTATAAACAGCGTCAAATTTGAAACGAACTTCGCATGCCGCGGGTAGTGCGTCGTCTGCACGAAGGTGTAGCCTTCGTCGCCTAGCGCCTTTATCATCTCGAGCAGCTTGATCTGATTGCCAAAATCCAGCCCGTTGGTGACTCATCCATAAAGATCACTTTCGCGCCCTGAACCAGCATGTGCGCGATGTACGCCAGCTGCCGCCACTTGAAATTTCGCCTTTTAAGATTCTGTCTTTATATGGATTGCGCTTAGAATTTTATATCGTCGCGTTTTTGAAATTTGCGTCGTTGCGAATAAATTTTATCTAGGTTTAAAATTTGATGCCGTGTTGTTGCGCTGCGTAAAATTTCAATAACGCGCTAAATTTCAAGTTACGCGCTGAATTTAGCTCGCACGGCAAATCAAGCGCGCCGCCTAATAAAGCGGTATAAATTCACTCGCGCGCTAAGGCTCGTCCCTCGAGGCCTAGGCGTATAAAATTCTACCCAGGCGGATCATGTTCGAGCCGCATTTGATCGCGAGCTCAAAATCATCGCTCATCCCCATCGAGCAGATCCGCGCGCCGTGCGGCACGAGCGCATCGAAGATCTCGCGGCTCGCCTCGAAGCTTCGCGCGATCTGTGCGGGCTCGCTCACATGCGCGCCGATACTCATCACGCCGATTAAATTTAGATTTTTGCACTCCTGCTTGATGCGCAAAAACTCCTCCACCGCGCGGTTTTTATCGAGCCCAGTTTTGGAGCTCTCGCCCGCGGCGTTGATCTCCAGCAGCGCATCTAGCGGATAAGTTAGCCGCTTATTTACGGCAAGCGCGAGTTCATAGGAGTTGCAGCTCTGCCACAGCGTCGGGCGCAGAGCGATGAGTTGATTGATTTTGTTGCTTTGCAGCGTGCCGATGAAGTGCCACTTTAGCGGCAGCTCGCGCAAGGCCTCGCTTTTGCGCTTTAGCTCCTGCACTCTGTTTTCGCCAAACGCGATCTGTCCTTGCGAATACAGCTCGCGCACCTCATCCGTGCCTACGTTTTTACTCACCGCGATGAGCTGCACTTCGCCTGCGCCTGATTTCGCAGCCTCAATGCGCTTTAAAATTTCATCCAGTCTCATTTGTAAAATCCCAAAATTCTAGCGAAATCATTCAGCACCGTAAATATCATCAAAAGCGCTAAAATTCCCATACCTACGTAGCTGGCGCCTACGAATACCCGCTTTGGCACGGGGCGGCGGAAGATGAGCTCAAAGAGATTAAACGCGATGTGCCCGCCGTCGAGCGCGGGGATCGGAAAGAGGTTGATGAGCCCTAAATTTACCGATATTAGCGCCACGAGCGCGAGCAGGACCGCCGCGCCGTAATCGACCGCCTTTGAGGTGATGTCCGTAATGGCGACGATGCCGCCCATCTCCTTAGGCGAAACGACGCCGCTGGCGAGCTTCTCAAGACCCACCAAGATGAGCTTTGACGCTTCCACCGTCTGATCCCACGCGAAGCTAAGCGAGCTTGCGCCCTTGTGATATAGCGTCACGGTCGCGTTGTAATCGGGCGAAATGCCGATGAGCGGCACTCTTATGCTCTCGCGCCAGATGGTTTTTTTCTCGCCGAGCTTCGGCGTGAGCTGCAGGCTCAGCCGCTCGCCGCCGCGCATGATTTCTAAGTTTAGAGGTGCTGCGGTTACCTGCCTTGAGATGTCGTCCCATTCGCGAATCTGCTTGCCGTCGATCGCTAAAATTTCATCGTTTAGCATTAGCCCTGCGCTTGCCGCGGCGGAATTTGGCGAAATTTTGCCGACCTTGGGTGCGAGTTTTTCGACGCCGATATAACCCAGCGCGATGTAGATTAAAAACGCAAGCAGCAGGTTAAAAAACGGCCCTGCGAAAAGTATGATTATGCGCACGATCGGGCCTTTGGAGTTGTAGCTGTCGGGATCCGCGCTTGCCGCGGCGGGATCCAGATCCTCCTGCCCCTTAAGGCTCACGTAGCCCCCCAGAGGGATCGCGCTGATGGCGTACTGCGTCGCGCCGATGCGCTTGGTAAAGACCTTCTCACCGAAGCCCACGCTAAAGACGTTCACCCCCACGCCCAGCGCCCGCGCCGCCAAAAAATGCCCCAACTCGTGGAAAAAGATGAGGAAGCTGATCGCCAGCACCGTGACCATAAAATTTATCGAGTAAAAATAAAATCCGACCGCTAGGATCGCGAGCGTTAAAATTATGCTTTTCAAATTTCAGACCTTTGTAAAAAAATGGGCTAAGCTTACTATTATTTTGCAAATTTTAAGCTTAGATCGTCGTTTAAAGCCTTGGCTCGCTTTTTTAAAATTGGTTAGTTTTTTGAGCTTAGCCCGCCCGCTTTAGGCTATAAATTTAGCTAAATTAAGGGCGCGCGGCGGATGGAGGGCGTGAGGAATTTAAAATTTAAAAGAGAAATTTTACCGCGAAATTTTGCGGAGCGGATTATAAAATTTTGCTACACGGGGCTTTGTGGTTTGAACTGCCGCTATGCTTTGAAATTTCATTATGTCTTAAAATACTGCCACGCTGCCGTGAAATTTTGCACGGCGGTTAGACGGAATTCTGCGCCGTAAAATTTACGCGGAGGAATTTTATATAACAAAATTTTATAGGCTTAGCTTACCGCCGTACGCTTACAGACTAAGCATCTATGGAATTTTATCGGTAAAATTTGAACTTGAAATTTTAAAATTCTGTGTCGCCGTTATAAGTGGAATTTTATGCCGAAATTCTATCGCTAAAACCCACTAAGCGCGGGTTCTAACGCTTTGCGATGAGGTTTTGTAGCTTCACAATACATTGTTTTAGTTTGATAAAAAATTCTGATTCTTCAAATGAATGTAAGATCAAGCTTAGTTTAAATTTTTCATCTATTAAATTTGGACTGAAGCCCTCTAAGCCGCTTTCGCGAGTGGATCTAAACATTTCGCGTATTAGTCGTTTTATTTTGCCTTGCGTCGGCGCGGCGCTGTGATCGCCTAAAATTTCTATTTTCTTTATCTTATAGCTGATTTCATTTATTCCATCTACGGTTTTGTTGGAAATTTGCTTTAGCACTATATTTGCGTGGTATTCGTAATAACCGTGATTGTAATGAGTAAGCGTAAAAAGATCATTACTGCCAGCCGAGCCCACTTTTATAAGAAAAATCTCGTTTAGCTCCTTTGAGATACACCACAGACCATCTATCTCATCTCGGCTTAAGCTAGCTAGACCGTGTTGATTTCTAAATGGATTTATGATTTTCTCTAGGTTATCCTCAAAGCGGTATCCATCAATCAAAAATCTACCTACATAATCAATGTTGTAGTTTAAGGCGTCTATTAGCAAAACATTTTCATTTTCGGCGTTAAGGGCGTCTTGTAAAATTTTAAAAATATCGCTTTGACTGAGCTTGCCGCTGTTTTTCGGTTCTAGCGCATAAATTTTATGGATACGTCGCTTCTGTCCATTTATCATCCTAAAATCGCCGAACCAAGCGCCGTAAGTAATGACTGTATCAAACATTTTACCTTGATAATACAATCTATATGCGTTAAAATCTAAATTGCAATGATCCCAAAAGCCGCTAAAGCTCCCGTAGTTTATAAGCCAGGCACCAAGCTCTCTATCTATGCGCCAGCTTAATTCTATAGAAATTTCAGGATAACATCTAAAAGGCAATCGCTTTTTAGAAATTTTGTTTCTAATATCTTTTTCTACCTTATTGAGCTTATACTTTCTTGCATTTTCTTCGCCGATTTTTTCTTCAACTACGAAAGCCATATTTAGCCTAAATTCTAACTCTTTTTCGTAGCCTTTACATACGCCGCGACGTATTCAAAGCCCGAATATAGCGTCAGTACAACTGCGATCCAGAGTAGGGTGTTTGCATAGGGCCATTGCATCGTTAGCCAGCCGATAGCGATCATCTGAAAGACCGTTTTTACCTTGCCCGCTATCGACGCGGCGACCTCTACGCCGTCGCCCGCCATCGCCACGCGAAGGCCCGTGATAAAAAACTCGCGGATTAGGATTAAGTAGATCGCCCAAGCACTGGCGCGCCCAATAAACATAAGCCCCAAAAAGCCCGCAAGAGTTAGCATCTTATCGGCGAGTGGATCGATGATGGCGCCTAGTTTGGTCTTCTGGTTCCAGGAGCGCGCGATGTATCCGTCAAAAAAGTCCGTGACGGAGGCGATGACGAAGACTAGTGCGGCGAAATAATCGACCCAGCTTACATGCACCGAGCCCACCATGCCGCCGTTCGCATGACCGGCTAGTAAGATCAGCCAGAAAAACAGCGGCGCCAGCGCAACGCGAAAGCTCGCTAAAATATTGGGTAAATTTAGCATTATTTAAAGGTTGTTCCGCCGTCGACGATGAAGGTGTGTCCCGTCACCCAGCTAGCCTTGCTCGAGCATAGAAATAAACATGCTCCCGCCAGATCCTCCGGCTGTCCCATGCGTCCTAGCGGGCTAAGTTCGGCGGTTTTATCGCGCACCTCTTCGTAGTTCGTAAAGGCTCGTAGCGCGTCCGTCTCGATCGGTCCGCCGCTAACGACGTTTACGCGGATGTTTTTTTCGCCGAGCTCGGTCGCGGCGTAGCGTGCCATCGCTTCAACCGCGGCTTTTGCCGTGCCGTGGCCCGCGTAGTTTTCGATATAGACTAAATTTCCAGTGGAGCTAAGCGAGATGATAGAGCCGCCGCCTACCGCCTCCATGCGTTTTGCGGCTTCTTGCGCGCCCACGACGAAGGCATTTACGGTCGCGGTAAAGATATTGTTGATGCCGCGCGGCTTTAGCCTCATAAATTTAGTGTATCCGCCCGCGACCGCGCGACCCGAGATGATGGCGTTTGAGATGAAAAAATCCACTCGCGCAAAATCCTCGTCGATCTTGACAAAGAGCTCCTTGTAGGTCTCTGGCTCTAAGATATTGAGCGCATAAGCGCGCGCCTTGATGCCGTAAGCCTTCTCAAGCTCGGCTGCTTGTGAAGTCGCTAGCTCCTCGTTGGAATTATAAGTAAAAGCGATATTTGCTCCCGCAGCCGCAAATTCCAAAACTATCGCCCTGCCTATGCCTCTCGTGCCGCCGCTGATAACTAGCGTTTTTCCTTTAAATTCGTTCGTCAATTAAAATCCTTTGATAGTGTATTGTTTCATTACGTTTTCTATTTTTTTGAGGTTTTCCGCGCTCGGCTCGCAAAGCGGCAAGCGGTACTCTAAACTCGGCGCGAGACCCGCGATATACATCGCCGCTTTGATCGGGATCGGATTGCTCTCGCAGAATAAAATTTTATTTATCGCGTAGAGATCGTCGTTGATCTGCTTGGCCTTTAAAAACTCATTTTGCAGCGCAAATTTCGTTAGTCTCGCCGTATAATCGGGCAGTAAATTTGCCGTGACCGAGATCACGCCCTTGCCGCCGTTGCTTAGTATCGGATAGTTGATTGCATCCTCACCGCTAAGCACGCTAAGGCGCGGCTCGTGCGCGAGTAGATCGACGCATTTATCGATGCTGCCGCTGGCTTCTTTGACGCCATAAATATTCTCGCAGTCGTTAAAAAGCTTTATGATTGTATCTGCTGCTATGTCGCAGCCGGTGCGACCCGGGACGTTATATAGTAGCACCGGCAGATCTACCGAGCTCGCGATCGCCTTGTAGTGCAGATACAGCCCCTTTTGGGTGGGTTTGTTGTAGTAGGGCGCTACGGATAAAATTCCGTCTGCGCCGTGAGCCTGCGCAAACTGCGCGAGCCCGATCGCTTCGTGAGTTGCGTTGCTGCCCGCGCCCGCTAGCACCTTGACGTCCGTGCCCTTGCACGCATCTACGGCGATCTCGATACAGACTCGGTGCTCGTCGTGCGTCAGCGTCGCGCTCTCGCCCGTGGTGCCTACGGGCACGACCGCGCTTATGCCGTTTGCGATCTGTCTTTTGATGAGCTTGGCGTAGGTCTGCTCGTCCAGTTTGCCTTCTTTAAAAGGCGTGATCAGCGCCGTCATAGAGCCGATTATGACATTTTTATTCATCGTTTTCCTTTCGTAAGATAATGCTCGTGGAATTTTTAAGACTTAGATAGGTTTTCATCGCTTTTTTAACCGCGTTTTTATCTAGACTTTTGATCTCGCGCTCCAGCCTAAATAGCGCGTCCAGATCGCCGCGGACGATGTAGCTGCCGTACATCTGCGCTACCTTGCTAGCGCTGTCGAGGGAGTAGATAAGATCGCTGCTTAGGGTGTTTTTGATCTTTAGCATATCGTCGTCGCTTATTTTAGCTTTTTTAGCTTTTTCGATCAGCGCCAAAATTTCATCTCTTAGCGCCTCGCCGCTTACGCCCTGGTTGCAAACGGCAAAGACTATAAATAAATTCTCGTCCTTGGCACTCATATCATAGATGTTGATCTGATTGGCGAGTTTTTTCTCATCGACCAGCACGCGCTGCAAAAGTGAGCTCTTACCGCCGCTAAGATATATATCCATCGCTTTGATCGCCGCGGCGTCAGGGTAGTTAAACGGCGGAATTTTAAAGGCGACCGCCACGATCTGCGCCTCGCTGCTTTTGTAAATAACGCTAAGCTTCTCGCCATCTTGCGCAGGCTCGGTGCAGTGAAGACGAGGGATCTCGCTTTTGTTTTTTACGGGCGCGAAGTATTTTTTTGCCGCATCAAACGCCGCCTTTTCGCCGATGTCGCCGGTGATCAGCAGCACGGCGTTTCGCGGCTGATAAAATTTAGCGTGAAATTCCTTGATATCTTTGATGCTCCAGTTTTCGATGTCCTTGCGGAAGCCGATCGGCGTCCAGTGGTACGGGTGGTACAAAAACGCGGCGTTATAGAGCCTGAAAAATAGATATCCGAACGGATCGTTATCGGTGCGCCACAGCCGCTCCTCGAGCACGACCTTGCGCTCGGGCTGAAATTCTTTGTCTTTGAGGCTTAAGTTTTGCATTATGTCGGCGTAAAGATCCAAGCAGACCTCTAAATTTGAGCTCGCGCACTTGATGAAGTAGTGCGTGTAATCAAAGCCCGTGCTTGCATTGTTCACGCCGCCAAATCCCTTTACGATCGCGTCGAACTCGCCCGCCTTACGATTTTTCGTGGATTTAAAATTTAGATGCTCCAGCATGTGCGCGATGCCGCTTTTGCCCATTACCTCGTCGTGCGAGCCGACGTTGTAAAACACGTCCACGCTGATGACGCCGCTGCCTTTATTCATCGGGATGTGATAAATTTGAAGCCCGTTTTGCAGCGTGATTTTCTTAAATTTCGGAAACATTAATCTTTTTTCGCCTTTCGTTTTTTGCTTGAGTTTTGCTCTGCGTCTTGGGCGCCGCTCGCTTCTTTGGCCTCTTTAAGCTCTTTGGTCTCTTTGGTCTCTTTGGTCTCTTTGGTCTCGGCATTTTTAGTTTTGGCGCTGCTTTGCTTTACGTTTTTAGCCTTGGAGCTTTTGCTTTCCGCGCTGCTTTTTGGCGCGGCTTTCGTTTTAGAATTTTTACTTTCTATGTCGTTTTTTGGTGCAGCTTCAGTTGCGGTTTTATTTTTCGACGTGGTTTTAGTTTTGACAGTTTTGCTCGCCGTGTCGCTTTGTTTTGCGCTTTTATTTTCTAAATTCTCACTCTTTGCGTCGCTTTTCGAGAGATTTTTTGCTTCGGCGCCATTTTGCTGCGAGGCGTTATCCTGCACGACATCCTTCTGCGAGGCGTCATCATACTGCGCAGTATTCTGCGCGCCATCTTTCCGCGTAGCGTCTTTTGAAATTTTACCGCGCCTGGAGCTTACGCCGCTTTTTAAAATTTGGCTTCGCTTTTGATCCGCATCACTTTTGGAGGTAGTTTTTGAAATTTTATCCTGCTTCTCATCGGCGCTGCTTTGCTTTGCGCTTTTAGCTTCTAAATTTTCGCTTTTTGCGCTGCTTCGTTTTGTATTTTTAACCTCGGAAATTTTGTTCTCCGCGCTACTTTGCTCGGCTGAGCTTTGATCCGTCGCGGTATCTGCGCTTACTAAGGCGTTTAAATTTACCAAAGCGTCGGAATTTTCGTCCGCTTCGGAGCTTGAGTTTGTTTGGGCAGTTGGAATTTCATCTGTTTGAACGGCGGGAATTTCACCCATTTGAGTGCTTAAAATTTTGCTTTCGCCGTCGTTAGAAATTTCGTCCGCATCCCTGCTTTCGGGCGCGTTTGAAATTTCGCTCGTTTCCTCGCCTTTGGATACGTTTGAAATTTCATCCGTTTTAGCGCTCGCGTCTTTGTCTTCGCAAGCGCACAAATCCACGCCATTGTCGCGATTTTTGGTCTGATCGCCTCTGGTGCCGTATCCTTCGCCCGCGCGATCTTTTAAATTTACCCCAACCGCCTCGCTGATGCTATTAAAGCCGTCTGCGCGCAAAAGCTTCGCCAGCCCCTCGTTGATCGATTTTGCGACGAACGGGCCCTTGAAGATAAAGGCGGTAAAAATTTGAACCAGGCTCGCGCCCGATTTGATGCGCTCGTAGGCCTCCTGCGCGCTGTCTATGCCGCCGCAGCTGATTAGGATCGTGCGGCCAAAGAGCTCGCGAGCGACCTGTGCGAAAAGCTTTCGCGATTTTTCGGTAATCACCCTGCCGCTTAGGCCGCCGAAGTCCCTGGCGTTGGGGCTTAGCGAATAATCAACGCTGGTGTTGTTTATGATGATGCCGCTTGCGCCGCTTTGTACTGCGCACTCGCATAGCGCGATCGCCTGATCCGCGCTCATATCGGGCGCCAGCTTTAAGACGAGCGGCCTGTTCGTGATCTTTTTCATCGCCCCGATCAGCTCGCTTATGAAGCTGTTTTCTTGCAAAGCGCGCAGATTCGGGGTGTTTGGCGAGCTTACGTTGATGATGAAAAAATCGCAAAGTCCGTCAAATTTACGGCCCAAAGCCTCGTAATCGCTTATCGCATCCTCGTTCGGGGTGGCCTTGTTTTTGCCGATATTTGCGGCGATCGGGATTTTAAAAGGATAAATTTTTCGCACGCGATGCTCGATAATATCGGCACCCTCGTTGTTGAAGCCCATCGCGTTTTGGATGCTTTCCTCGCTAACGAGGCGAAAAAGTCGCGGCTTTTCGTTGCCGCTTTGAGGGCGCGGCGTAAAGGTGCCAAAATCGATGTGTCCGAAGCCAAGAGCGGCCAGCGGTGCGATCATCGTGGCGTTTTTGTCGAAGCCGCCCGCGATACCTACGGGGTTATCGAAGCTGAGATTCCATATATTTTGAGTTAAAATTTCATCTTTATAAACGCCGAATTTTGCCAAAGCCTCAAGCCCGCCCGGAGTCGCATAGAGCGCGCGAAGTCCGAATTCTGCGATCTTGTGAGCGGTTTCGGGATCGAATAGAAAAAAGATTTTTTTCAAGGTATCGTAATTCATAATTTTTCCTCAAATTTTGCATAATGGTAGCTAAAATTTAATTAAATATAGATAAGGATTTCGCGCCGTATTTGCAATCTGCGACGGTTAAATTTAGTTCCGAAATTATGCGCTTGGAAGAGGCTGCGTAAAATTTTTATGGCTCGCCGCGTCGATCTGAATTTACGCAGAAGTTCAAAGATGCGCGCCGCAAATTTTATAAATTTAGCCCGCCCTGATACGTGCAGAAACGCGCGGCGCCCGTGGCGCGGCTCGCGGTGGCGGGGTCGTACGCGATTTTATCCTGCGCCGATCTGCGCTCAATCCTGCTGAAGCTAAATTTTAAAATTTAAAGCGTCCACTCGCGCCGTTTGAGCTTAGCGCGCATCTTTGTCAGCAAAGGCAACAATCATCGTGCCCAGAGGAATGATCGCAACGCCCAAGATAATCGCTAGCGGGTTTAGCAAGGACAGCTTGGCAAGCAGGTAGATCGCCGCCACGAGCGCCGCGTAGGATAAAATTTTAAACGGAGAGAAAAACGCCCCTGCAAAATTGCTCCGAACTTCGCCTCTTTTGCGCTCATCATCCCAATCATCGATGCTGCCGTCCGCGCCTCCGAAATCATCCTTTGATCCGTCGCGCGTGCCGCCAATCCCACCCTCAAAATTGCTCGTACCGTCGCTCCGCTTGCTGCTATCTACATCGCCGCCACGATTGCCGCTATCTGTGCCGTCGCTGCGATTCCTGTGATCTGTGCCGTCGTCCAGGTCGCCGCTATCTACGTCGTCGTCCAAGTTACTGCTCGCTCTGCCTTTCAAGTCGTCGCAACGCGCGCCTATGTTGTCTTGCGAACTATCGCTAGCTTCGCCGCTTATATCGCTCTGCAAGTCGCCGCAAGTCGCGCAATCATTCATATTAAATTTATCGGCGACGTGTCCCAAAGCGATCCCGCCGTAAGCGGAGGTTTTATCGTCGCTCTTCGTAGAATTTACGTCACACTCGCCAGTGGAAGCTCTGTCGTACTCGGCGGCGAAATTTTCGGTATTTTCGTCGGCGGCGGTTTCGTTGTGCAGGGCGCAGCTATCGCCGTTTTTGGTGCTCGTCTCGCCGCTAGTGAAATTTACGGCGTCTTCGGAATTTTGCGCGTTTAAAATTTCGACGCCTGAATTTGCGCCGCTAAAATTTTCGCTCTTTAAAATTTCGCCGCCGCAAGTTTTGCCGTATGAAATTTCATCGCCGCCGCTCGCGCCGCCTCGGTTTTTGCCACCAAGACTTGCGGAATTCGTATCGTTTGCGGAAGTTTCGCCGCTTATGAAACCTGCGGAATTTTTAGAGCTTTGCTGTAAAATTTCATCGTATTTACCGGCTCTTAGCTCATCTTCTATTTTGTTGCGGTAAGCGCGAAACGAAAAATATACCGCGCCGAATGCGCCTAAAAATCCGCCCTCTAAGCTAAGAAGCCAGGCAAGCACTCGCGCGCCGAAAGAGCCAGAGCCGAAAAACCCGCCACCGCAAAGCGCTAGCCCGAGTAGGGCAAACGCCGCGTTTAGCGCGCAGTATATGAGCAAAAACTGCCTATTCAATCTCGCTCATCCCATTCATCGTCGTCGTCGAAATTTTTAGGATCCGCCTTGTATTTCGGATCGTTCTCAAGCTCCTTTAGGCTCGAATTTAGCGCCTTGCACGCGCGGTAAACGTTTAAAAATGCCGCCGCGATGCCGATAGCGATGCCGAACCATAATAAAAGCAGCGAGCCCGTGAGGTGCCGCAGCCCAAGCCCGATCGCTACGCCGATACCGATCGCTACGACGATTGAGATGCCTAGGCTGATGTCGCAGGCGCCCTTTACGATTTTGTCTAAATTTTTCGTTACTCTCATCTAAAATCCGTAAAATTTTAAAACGCAGCCCTCAAAGCGCCACCATCGCTTCATCCGCCGCGTTTAGCGCAAAGTCGATCTGCGCTTCGTCCATCGTGGAGCAGATAAAGCCCGTCTCAAACTGACTAGGCGCCAAAAATACGCCGCGCTTAATCATCTCGCCGTGAAATTTCGCAAAGCGCGCGGTGTCTGCTCGCAAGGCGCCGTCATAGTCGCGCACCTCTTCGTCTGCAAAAAAGTAACCGAACATCGAGCCTACGCAGGCGGTTTGCAGCGCGATGCCGCGGCGATTTGCTATGGTGCAAAGCCCGTCTGCGAGCCTGCGCGCCAGCTCACCGAGCCTTTCGTAAAGGCCGCTGCTAGCGTAAATTTTACTTAGGCTAGCGATGCCCGCAGCCATTGCGACGGGGTTTCCGCTTAGCGTGCCTGCTTGATACACCGCTCCTAGCGGGCTTATCATATCCATGATTTCGCACTTGCCTGCAAAAGCCGCCACGCTCATGCCGCCGCCGATGACCTTGCCGAAGGTTACCAGATCGCCGCGGACGCCGTAGATGCCGTAGCTGCCTAGCTCGCTCGCGCGAAAGCCGCTCATTACCTCGTCGATTATCAGCACGATCTTTTTCTCGTCGCACAGCGCGCGAAGCTCGGTTAAAAATTCTGGACCCGCCGGCACCAAGCCCATATTCCCCGCGATAGGTTCGATGATGATCGTGCCGATGTCGTTTTGCGCTAGGACGTCCTTTACGCTTTGTATGTCGTTGTATCTGGCTAGGCAGGTGTTTTTCGCGACGTCCTGTGGCACGCCCGCGCTGCTTGCGTTGCCGAAGGTGCTTGCGCCACTGCCTGCTTTGACGAGCAGGCTGTCGCTGTGTCCATGGTAGCAGCCCTCAAATTTTAAAATTTTATCCCGTCCGCTAAAAGCGCGCGCAAGACGGATCGCGCTCATCGTGGCTTCCGTGCCGCTGCTGGTAAAGCGGATCTTGTCTAGGAAATCGAAATTTTTTAGCACGAGCGAGGCAAGCTGCGTCTCAAGCGGGCTGGATGCGCCGAAGCTTAGCCCCTTTTTGGCGGTCTGCACGACGGCGCGCTCTATGTCCGCATCTGCGTGACCGAAGATGAGCGGGCCCCAGCTCTGTACGAAGTCGAGATATTTTTTGCCCTCGACGTCGTAGATGTACGAGCCCTCGCCGCGATCGACCATGAAAGGCTCGCCGCCTACGTTGCCGAATGCTCGCACAGGCGAATCGACGCCGCCGGGGATGAGTTTTTGTGCCGCTAAAAATTCGTCGTGATTATTCATTTTTTCTCCTTCTTTTTGGGTTGATTTATCGATTTTATATATTTGTAGATGATGATGATCTCGTTTTGCGTCAAAAAGTAGCTTGGCATCACGTCGCGCGAGCTGCTGATCCCGTCGGCGAGCTCCTGAAGCGATAGATTGTTGATCGGCGGCGCATTTAGGGCGCGCTCGTAGTAGGCGCCCGAGGTGCGGTTAAATTCTTTATACGTCGCGATTAGCGAGCCCTCGCCCTTCTCGCCGTGGCACTTGTCGCAGCCGATGCCGCGGGGGTTTTTATAGAGCATCGCACCGTATTCCTCGTCGGTGATGAAGCTCTCGGCACACAAAATACTCGAAAATAAGATCAGCGCAGGTAGATTTCGCATTAGATTTTTTGATAAATTTTGCATTAAATTTTAAACGGCTCGCTTTGAAAAATTTGGTGCAATGATATAATTTTTGAGCTTAAAAGCAAATACAGCGACGCGAGCTGAGGAAGGGGCAAGAATTTTAAAATTTTTAAAGCCTACGCTATATTTTATATGTTATTTTTTAAAATATAAATTCTAATCAACTTTGTAGTAGTGTGACAGAGAAGCAAGGGAAGTACCTTGCCTCTTAAAATTTAAAACATAATCTCAAACCCTGCATTGATAGCACCGCCTCTTGTTTTACCTACGTAGCCCTTGCCTCCTAGGCTAAGGATAAGGTTTT
>ERZ773049.491-NODE-491-length-24497-cov-6.797112_pt1 | contig 24497 bp, 20 predicted proteins | sample MGYA00580633_ERZ773049 | MGnify/ENA primary metagenome ERZ773049 (study PRJEB29015, sample SAMEA2737991) | human oral metagenome | biome: human oral; feature: human-associated habitat; material: dental | place: China | collected 2066 ...
GAATCCGCCGAACTGTTAAAATCTCAGCCCCAAGAAGCCCTCTTTACCCCCTGAAAACGGCCTAAAACGCTGGTTTTAAGCCCTCTTTGTTGCGTCCCACCCGTCGCAACTCGCGTTCCTACGCCGTAATAGGGGGCAAAACTCACCTCAAAAAGTCCACAACTTAACACATTCTTAACCCGTAGGCGGGGGGCACTCACCCCCGTTTGTTGTCAATATTCTGTCATTATTCGGCGCCAGGATTGTCATTATCGCGTCATTATTCGATTTTGAGGGGTAAAAAAGAGGGGTGCCCGAACCCACGTCCGAACACCCCTTTTTAGGCCCTTTTTAAGGCCTCTGAGCGCCTTTGTTTATCCCCTCAGATCATCAGTATTCATGCGCCTTTTCGCGCGTTTTTGGCCCTTTGGGAGGTCTCAATCCAATCCGCCCGCTGTAGGTCCTCAATTCCATCCCCTTGAATCCAACCGAAATCCAAGCAAAATGTACTCAATGTTTGGCGCCTCTTTTTCTCAGTTCTCTGTTTTTCAGCCCTTTCCGTTTTCCCCGTTGTACTTAATGATTTGTGGGGCATAAAAGCCCCGACATACGTCCTTGTATGCCGGGGCTTTTCATAGGTTCGAGCTGTCCTCGCGAAGGTTAGGCTGCTTTATCTGGATCGATGACGCGCCATATGAGGGCCGCCAACGCTGCACCGACGAACGGGCCGACGATGAAGATCCACAGGTTAGCCAGTGCCGATCCGCCTTGGAAGAGCGCTGGGCCGATGGAACGTGCCGGGTTGACGGACGTACCCGTATAACGGATGCAGACGAGGTGGACAAGCACGAGCGACAGGCCAATGGCCAGGCCAGCAAAGCCCGACGTGGCGCCGTTCGTCCGAGCCGTTGCGCCCAGCACAACCAGCACAAAGACACAGGTAAAGAAGATCTCGGCCAGCAGTCCGCTCGTGACCGAAATGCCGCCTTGGAGATCGTTAGCGCCCGTACCACCCGCAAGCGACTCGGTGCCCGACGTCAGCAGCCACAGCACACACGCACCGATGATGGCACCAATGACCTGAAACAGCATGTACATGCCTGCGTCCTTGGCGCTTATCCGTCGGCTGAGGAGCATGCCCAGCGTAATGGCCGGGTTGATGTGGCATCCCGAGATGCCGCCAATGGTGTATGCCATCGCTACCACGGAGAGGCCGAACGCCAGTGCCGTACCGAGGACTGTGCCTGCGTTGGCCGTGTCGGCACAGTCGGACGAACAATTCAGGCTGACAGCCACGCCGCAGCCCATCAAGACCAGCACCATCGTGCCGATCATCTCAGCTAAATACTTCTTCATAATAGGAAAACAGTTAATGGTTTTGAATCGCGGCAAAGGTAAGGGGCCTTATCCTGTCTTCCCGGATTTAACACCCTACTTTTGCCCGCACAAAAACCAGAACCCAAATTATATGCTTACGTTTTTTCTATTCTTCGTCTTCGTCGTTGTATTCCTCGTTGTGATGCTCGGCACGTCTGTGTTACGGATCATCCGGGCGCTCTTCTTCGGCGGTCGTGGTCCCTATAGCGCGGGCAATCCGTATGCCTCGGGCGGCACATCCGCTGGTGGCGCCTCAGACACCTCGTCGCGGTCGTACTCGTCTCGCACCTTTATTGAGGAAGACGAAACGGTGCCTCACCGGAAGAAAGTCTTCGCCGACGATGAAGGCGAATACGTCGATTATGAGGAGATACGCTGATGCAGCGCCCTGTAGTCTCGTACGAAGAACATGCGACCTTCTGCATACATCAAAATGAAGAAAACAGTGCTTGCGGAACTTCCGCAAGCGTCAAAACGTCCTCTTTTTGATTTGCGGAACTTCCGCAAGCGCCAAAACGTTCTCTTTTTGATTTGCGGAACTTCCGCAAGCGCCAAAACGTCCTTTTCTTGATTTGCGGAACTTCCGCAAGCGCCAAAACGTCCTCTTTTTGATTTGCGGGACTTCCGCAAGCGCCAAAACGTTCTTTTCTCGATTTGCGGAACTTCCGCAAACGCTAAAACGTCCTCTTTTCGATTTGCGGAACTTCCGCAAACGCCAAAACGTCCTCTTTTTGATTTGCGGAACTTCCGCAAGCGTTTTTCAGTCTGCCGCAAGCCGTTTGACCAATCATCATACTGAGTAACGGTCGTGCTTACAAGGCCGCCGTCCGCTAAGACATCTTTCTGCTACTTGTTTTACAATTGAAGCCCGGGGGGTACATCGCCTCGGGCTTTTTTGTGGAGCGCCATTTTGTCGCTCTCACCGACTTCAGAACCCGAACACGTTGCGGGCGATCCAAAAGGCAATGGTGATGACGAAGTAGGTGCGGATGGCCAGAGGGCTCTCGAGGGTGGATCGGAGGCTGCTCGCGGGGTGGAGGTGGACATAGAGGCGGGCGCCGATCAGTAGGGCGAGGTAGGGCAGGGAGAGGACGAGCAGGGCATTGTGCGCGAAGGCCGACGCGAGATCGGCGTGCAACAGGGCGTGGACTGCGCGCTGCGAACCGCAGCCGGGGCATTTGAGTCCGGTCAGCATGAGGAACGCGCATTTGGGAAAGAAGACCGAGGTGGTCGGGCTGACACGGTAGTAGATGATGGTCAGCGCGACCAGAGCAATCAGCAGTAGCGGCAGGCTGAAGATCAGCAGTCGTCGACGAGTGGGGTGTGGCATTGGGGGAGGGGCAAAAAGCGAGCGGCACGCCCGTCTATCGATTGAGTGAAGAAGACAGGCGCACCGCGTAAGTGAAACCGATGGCGAGTATGACGGATTAGGCATCCATGAACCCTGCAGCGGCGACTACGACAACAAAGAGGAGGTAGAGTAACACAAAGACGCCTCCGGAGACGGCTCCCCAGATGGCCCACTTCTTAGCGTCTTTCGAGGCCTTTTCGGCGCCCACATAGTCACCTACGGCATAGGCCGAGCTGACCTTTGTTGCATTGATGATGGACACAATGCCGAGAGGAAGGCAGCAGCAGATGGTGACGATGATGGCCCAAACGAGGTAGTTCTCCGGCATGGGCGGGCGCTGCATGTTCGGGTTGTAGGTCGTAGAGGAGGAGGCACCGTTACCGGCGGCCTCGAAAGCCGTCTGTGGCGACGGGGTGCCGGCCGAGGTGTTGTAGTTCGGCTCGCGGCGATTGTAGTTCGACTCGTCGACGGTGGTACCGCGGTCCTCGGCGAAGAAGGACTGCAACTCGGGGAACGTGCGTGCAGGCGCAAAGTCCAGCGCCTCGGAATGATACACTTGCGTGTCGGGATTGATAGGTTCTTTCTTCAAAGCATCGAGGGTGAAAGGACCCTGCTTCATGCCGTTCTTGAGGTAATAATATTCCTTTTCCATTATGAGTTTAGGGGGTTGATGAATAATCGGGAGAAAAACTAAGCGCGCTCGCTGCGCATGTCAGGGAAACGAAAAAGGCCAGGCAGATGTTCACGGCTACTCACGGTTCTCCGGCATTTTTCGCTTTTCTCCCGGCGGTAAGTTCGAGCACGCAGACGAGGGCGAATCCGGCTACGGCCAGGGCGATGCCTTCCCAGACGAGGTGGTCGGGCAGGATGTTGGCCTCGATCAGTGGACGCACTTCGCCGTGACTGTCTACATAGGTCTCGATCGTCTCTTTCCACGGCCATACCTTATTGAGCGACCCGAGCATAAAGCCGCTCAGAACGGCAATGGTGACGTTGTGAAACCGATGCAGGGCGTACGATAGGGCGTGCGAAAAGAGTGAGATACCGATGGCTGCACCGGCGATGAAGACAAGCATGACGGGCAGGTTGAGCATCTTGACGGCCTCCATGATGTAGAAGTATTTGCCCAGCAGCACGAGGATGAAGCTGCCCGAGATGCCGGGCAGGATCATGGCGCAGATGGCAATGGCGCCGCAGAAGAAGATGAACCACAGCGCGGAGGGCGTCTCGGCCGGCGTCATGACGGTGATGAACCAGGCAGCCACAGCGCCAACGACAAATCCCGCAATGCTCTTGACGTCCCATCGGGTGACTTCGCGCGAGACAAACCACGTGGATGCCAGTACAAGCCCGAAGAAGAAGGCCCATACGAGCACGGGTTGATGGACGAGCAGATAGGTCACCAGTCGAGCCAACGAGAAGATGCTAATGCCGATACCGGCCACGATGGCCAGCAGGAAGTTGCCGTTGATGGCCTGCCAGAAGGCGCCGAGGCGGAAGGTGAAGAGTAGCCGTAGCGAGGCGGGCGATCCGATGCGTTTGATGGAGTCGATCAGTTCGCCGTAGATGCCGACGATGAAGGCGATCGTGCCGCCGGAGACGCCCGGGATGACGTCCGCTGCGCCCATGCCAATACCCTTGAGGGTCAGCAGGGCGTAGTCTTTAATTGTACGTCCCATGTGTGGTCAGTTCTGATAGAATTTATGATTCAAAATGTCGTCGAAGAGGTGATTCCCCTCGGGGCTGTTGCCCGGATCGGAGCGCTCCAGATCGCCGAAGCGGAGGAAGCGCAGATCCTCCAGCAGCTCCGCGTCCCACTCTCGCCCACCCTTACGAATGGCACGGGCCTCGAGGATGAGTTTGCCGACGATGTACTCGATCCGCTTTTTGAGATCCAAGTCGAACGCATCCGTGGCCTCTGCGGCGCTCGATGTGCCGACGAGCGTCTTGGCCAGGTCTTGCAGCGAACCGAAAAGGCGATAAAACTCCTGACTGGCCTTCTCCAGGTCGTCGTAGCTGAGATCGTATTTCTCGGTGAAGCTGCGCAGTTGCTCGTTGACGAACCGCTCGTCGGCGATGAGTTCGAAGTAGGCCTCGACGGCCTTCTCGTAGTTGTGAGTGAAGTAGAGCAGGAAGGTGCGGAGCAGCTTGGCCTCGATGTCGTCCTCGTCGCAAGTCTGAGCGAACTCCAGCGAGCGGATGGCACGGTCGTATTCGCCGAGCTTAATCATAATGCGGCCGTGCATAAACCAGTAATCGCCGGAGTAGGGGTCGAGGTCGATCAGCTCCTCGCACTGTTCGGCGGCCTCCTGCCAACGTTTCTGGCGCTCGGTGTGATAGCAACGCTCCTCCTTGAGGGTGAGGTTTTCCGGGAAAAGCTCCAGACCGAGGTTCACGACCAGCAGGGCCTCTTCGTCACGATCCATTTCGACAAGCAAGCCGGACAGGGCCTCGTAGATCGCCTCCGTGTTCTCGTCCGTGGGCAGGGCGCGGAGTATGGCTGTGGCCTCGTCGGCGCGGTCGGTGGCATAGAGACATTCCAGCTCCATCGCATCGAGGATCATTGCCTCTGCGTCGGCATGGTGGCGCAACGAGGTGATCATTTGCAAGGCCTTATCGTACTCCTTGTCGTACATGTAGAGCCGACATTTCATCGTCTGTATCTCCACATCCTCGGGGTGTAGCCTGAGCCCTAGCTCCAGGGCTTGCGTGTAGCCTCTGCGATCGTCCTCTTCGTCGAAATGCTCGATCAGTTCTACGATCTCGTCGGCATCGAAGTAAGCCTCCGTGCCGTGTTCGCGCATCTCGTTAAATCGTTCCAGTGGGGTCATCGGTTCTTCTTCTTGCTCCAGGTATCGCGCAGGGAGACGGTGCGGTTGAAGATGAGACGTCCGTCGCGGCTGTCGGGATCGAGGTTGAAGTAGCCCACGCGCTGAAATTGGAAATGATCGTAGGGGCGGGCGGTGGCCAGATCTTCCTCTACGTAGCAGTCGGTGAGCACCTCGAGGGAGTTGGGATTGAGCAGCTCGAGGAAGTCACGATCCTTCTCCTCCATCGGGTTCTCGACGGTGAAGAGTCGGTCGTAGAGGCGCACCTCGGCCTGGAGTGCGTGCGAGGTAGAGACCCAATGGATGGTGCCCTTGACGCGACGGTTACTTTCGGGCATACCGGTCTTTGTCTGCGGATCGTATTCGGCATAGACCTCTGTCACCTCGCCGGCTTCGTTCTTCTTGCAGCCGGTGCAGCGGACGATGTAGGCGCAGCGCAGACGCACCTCTTGACCGGGCGTGAGGCGATAGTAATTCTTCGGAGCCTCCTCCATGAAGTCCTCGCGCTCGATATAGAGTTCGCGGGTGAAGGCGATCGGGTGTGTGCCTTCGGCGAGGTTCTCTGGGTTGTTGACGGATTCCATCATCTCGACTTGCCCCTCGGGATAGTTGGTGATGATGAGCTTCACGGGGTGGAGCACAGCGGCTACGCGGCGAGCGGTGGCGTTCAGATCCTCGCGCACGGCATGCTCAAGTAGGGCTACGTCGATGACGCCGTCGTACTTCGTGTAGCCGATCATGTCCACGAAATTGCGGATCGAGGCGGGGGTGAAGCCGCGACGGCGATAACCGCAGATGGTCGGCATGCGGGGGTCGTCCCAACCGTTGACGCGGTGCTCCTTGACGAGCTGCAGCAGCTTACGCTTGCTCATGACGGTGTAGGTCAGGTTGAGGCGATTGAACTCCGTCTGACGGGTGCGGTAATTGTCCTCGGTCTTGAAGGGGCTTTCGATGAGGCGGTCGATGAAGTAGTCGTAGAGCGGGCGGTGCACCTCGAACTCGAGCGTGCAGAGCGAGTGGGTGACACCCTCGAAATAGTCGCTCTGGCCGTGGGCAAAGTCGTACATCGGGTAGACGTTCCAGGTGCGGCCTGTGCGATGGTGAGGCGTTTTGATGATGCGATAGATGATCGGGTCGCGGAAGTGCATATTGGGCGATGCCATGTCGATTTTGGCGCGGAGGGTCATGGCGCCTTCGTCGAACTCGCCGCTGTTCATGCGCAGGAAGAGGTCGCGACTCTCCGCCGCGGGGCGGTTGCGGAAGGGGCTTTCGCGGCCGGCTACAGTGGGCGATCCCTTCTGCTCGGCGATGACCTCGGCCGTCTGTTCATCCACATAAGCATGACCGTGATCGATGAGCCAGAGGGCAAACTCAAAGAGCTGACCGAAATAGTCGGAGGCGTAATAGATGTTTTCCCAGCGGAAGCCGAGCCACTGGATGTCCTCCTGAATGGAGTCGACATACTCGACGTCTTCTTTGATGGGGTTGGTGTCGTCGAAGCGCAGGTTGCACGTGCCGCCATACTTGCGGGCGATGCCGAAGTCGAGGCAGATGGCCTTGGCGTGACCGATGTGTAAATAACCGTTCGGCTCGGGTGGGAAGCGCGTCTGTACGCGTCCGCCGTTGCGACCTTCAGCGAGGTCTTTTTCTACCATTTGTTCGATGAAGTTGAGGCTCTTTTTGCCTTCCTCTTGGGGGGTAATCTGTTCAGCCATTGTGATGATGTGCTATGCGTTACGAATCCTGTTTAATTGAGGGCGCAAATGTAGCATGCGAATCGAGTCTCTCCGGGGGCGAATTTGCACCCCCGTAATACGTTCCGAGGTGGTCGGAATACGTTAGGGAGGTGGTCGGAATACGTTCGGAACCTATTATAATACGTTGGTGAGGTGGTTCTGATAGGTTCGGAACGTATTCCAATAGGTTCCGAGGTGGTTGTAATACGTTCCGGACGTGGTCTAATGACGTTCCGAGGTGGTCATAACCACGTTCCGAACGTATCGCAACCACGTTCCGGACGTATCGCAACCACGTTCCGGACGTATCGCAACTACGTTCCGGACGTATCGCAACCACGTTCCGGACGTATCATAACCACGTTCCGGACGTATCACAACCACGTTCGGAACGTATCGATACCCACCTCGGAACGGTATTTCAGCCCTTCGGCGTGCGATGGATGGTGCGGGCGTCGGCCTGGGCGGTGGGCATGACGAGGATGTCCTGAAGGTCGACGTGTGCGGGGGCGGTGAGGGCGAAGCGGATGGTGCGGGCGATGTCGTCGGCCGAGAGCGGCGTGTAGCCGTCATAGACGCTGGCGGCGCGTTGGTTGTCGCCCTTGAAGCGGACGATGGAGAACTCCGTCTCCACGGCGCCGGGGCAGATGAGGCTCACGCGGATGCCGTAGGGCAGGAGGTCCTGACGCATGCCTTGGCTGAGGGCGCGCACGGCGTGCTTCGTGGCGCAGTAGACGGCGCCGCCGGGGTAGACCTCGCGGCTGGAGATGGAGCCGAGGTTGACGATGTGGCCAGCGCGGCGGGCGACCATGCCCGGGGCGACGGCGCGGGTGACGTAGAGCAGGCCTTTGATGTTGGTGTCGATCATGCGTTCCCAGTCGTCGGGGTCGCCCTCGTGGATCGACTCGAGACCGACGGCCAGTCCGGCGTTGTTGATGAGCGTGTCGATGGCCTGCCATTCGTCGGGTAGGCTGGCGATGGCCTCCTCGACGGACTCACGGCGACGGACGTCGAAGGTGAGCGCCAGGAAGCGGCTCTTGGGGTAGGTGCGTGCCAGCTCGTCGCGGAGGGCTTCGAGGCGTTCGCGGCGTCGGCCGGTGAGGATCAGGTGGTGGCCATCTTGGGCCAATACGTGGGCCGTAGCCCGACCGATGCCGGCGGTGGCACCGGTGATCATTGTGATGGGTTGCATAGAGGGTAGAGAGTAGAGGGTAGAGGGTAGAGGGTAGAGGGTGGAGGGTAGAGGGTAGAGGGTGGAGGGTAGAGGATAGAGGATAGAGGATAGAGGGTAGAGGATAGAGGGTAGAGGGTGGAGAGTAGGGGGTAGAGAGTAGAGAGTGGAGGGGCGGGGGAAGGGCAGGAATAGGAGCCTGAGTCTTTCAAGTACCCGGCCCTACCCTCTACCCTCTACCCTCTATCTTCTGACCCCGGATCTTGTGATCCATCTCGAAGGGGATAACCATGGATAGCTCCATGAATCCCATGTATTGGCCGTCCTCGTACCAGGGGATCTGGTAGATGAGCTTCTTGCGACCGTTCTTTTCGATCGTGTAGACGTGTTTGCGTTCGTTGCGCATCATGTCTTCGAGCATCGTGCGGGCGGGCTCGGGGTGACAGTCGAGCACATTGGAGCCGATCAGCTCCTGTCCGGGCTTGAGGTTCACCTCGCGCGACTGGTTGTTCATATCGATGATCCGTCCCTCGCAGTCGCAGACCGTGACAGCGATGTCGGCTTCTTGGAAATACTTCATCATAAGGGGATCTAAAAAGTGAAAGGAGCCCGGCCGCTCTCTACGAAAGGAGTGACCGGGCTTACCTGTTACGCTATATGTACGTCACCGCGATCAGCACTGGCAGCAGCCGCAGAGGGTGGGCACCAGGTTACGGTCGCCATAGGCATTGTTGACGCGAGCCACATTGACCCAGAACTTGCCGTCGTGCAACCACTCCAGCGGGAAGGCTGCCTTGGTGCGCGGATAGGGATGCTTCCACTCGTCGGCCGTCACCTCATACTCGGGGTGCGGTGCGTTCTTGAGCACATTGTCCTCCTTGTCGGACGTGCCCTTCTCTACCTCGTCGATCTCCTTGCGGATGCACTGCATCACTTCCACGAAGCGATCCAGCTCGTGCTTGCTCTCGCTCTCGGTCGGCTCGATCATGAGCGTACCGTGCACGGGGAAGGAGAGGGTGGGGGCGTGATAGCCAAAGTCCATCAGGCGCTTGGCGATGTCGCTCTCGTCGATGCCAGATTGCTCCTTGATGGTGCGGCATTCGAGGATCAGCTCATGACCGACGCGTCCACGTGCACCGTTATAAACGATGCCGTAGTCCTTCTCCAGCTTCGCGGCCAAGTAGTTGGCGTTGAGGATGGCCACCTTGGTGGCTTCTGTCAGCCCATCGGCACCCATCATGCGGATATAGCCATAGGTGATAGGCAGGATACCGGCGCTACCGTAAGGCGCAGCAGCCACGGTGTTGAGGCTGTTACCAAAGGCAACGGGGTGGGAGGGGAGGAAGGGCAGCAGGTGCTCAGCCACGCAAACAGGGCCCACACCGGGACCACCGCCGCCGTGAGGCGAAGCGAAGGTCTTGTGGAGGTTCAGGTGGCAGACGTCAGCGCCGATCGTTCCGGGGTTCGTCAGACCAACCTGAGCGTTCATGTTGGCGCCGTCCATGTAGAGTTGTCCACCGCAGGCATGTACGATGTCGCACATTTCCTTGATGTCCGTCTCGAAGATGCCGTGTGTCGAGGGGTAGGTGATCATGCTCGCGGCCAGATTGTCGCGGTTCTCCTCGGCCTTAGCGCGGAAGTCGGCCAGATCGACGTTGCCTTTCTCGTCGCAGCGTACGGTGACGGTGGTGAAACCACACTGGATGGCGCTGGCGGGGTTCGTACCGTGAGCCGAAGCCGGCAGCAGCACCACGTTGCGGTGTCCCTGTCCGATGCTTTCGAGGTAAGAGCGGATGATGCGCAGACCGGTGTACTCGCCCGCAGCGCCGGAGTTCGGTTGCAGTGTGACGCCCTTCAGACCGGTGATCTCGATCAGTGCTGCGGAGAGGTTCTCGATCATCTCAATGTATCCGGCCGCCTGATCCACGGGGGCGTAGGGGTGAATGTTCTGGAACTCCGGCCGACTGAGCGGCAGCATTTCAGAAGCAGCATTGAGCTTCATCGTGCACGAACCCAGCGGAATCATGGAGTGAGCCAACGAGATGTCGCGACGCTCGAGGCGCTTGATGTAACGCATCAGCTCCGTCTCGGTGTGATACTTGGTGAAGAGTTCCTGCTCCATGAATTTAGAGGTACGCACGAACTGCTCGTCGAAGTAGCGGCTGCGGTTGATGTCGTCCACGTTGGCGGCGTACGTCTTGCCTGCCACGCCGGCAAACATTTGCAGCAGCACGGCCAGCGACTTGGGTTGCGTCGTCTCGTCAAGGCTGATGCCCACGTGACCGTCCTCGAAGTAGCGCAGGTTGATGTTGCACTCCAGTGCGATCTCGCGCAGCGTCTTGACTGTCACGTTCTCCGGCAGTGCAATCTTGAGCGTATCGAAGAAGTTTTTGTTCACCTGCTTATAGCCCAGCTTCTCCAGCTCCTCGGCCAAGAATCCGGCGTAAGCATGGATACGTGATGCGATGTCGCGCAGCCCGTCAGGACCGTGATAAACGGCGTAGAATCCGGCCATCGTAGCCAGCAGTGCCTGTGCGGTACAGATGTTCGACGTGGCCTTCTCGCGCTTGATATGTTGCTCGCGCGTCTGCAGTGCCAGACGGTAAGCAGGGTGATTGTAAGCGTCGACCGAGATACCGATGATACGGCCGGGGATGGTACGCTTGTAGTCATCCTTCGTGGCAAAATAGCCTGCTGACGGACCGCCGTAGAACATCGGAATACCGAAGCGCTGACTGCTACCGAACACCACATCCGCACCCCATTCGCCCGGAGGCGTCAGCAGCACGAGGCTCATCAGGTCAGCGGCCACAGCCACGCGCACATCCTTAGCGTGAGCTGCCTCTACAAACGCACGATAATCTTCGATCTCACCGTCGCCATTCGGGTATTGCACGATGGCGGCGAATACCTTGTCGGTAAACTCAAACGTCTTGAAGTCGCCCGTCACCACCTCGATGCCTTGCGGCTCCATGCGCGTATGGATCACAGCCTTGGTCGACTCAAACACGTGCTCATCGACGAAGAGCGTGTTCGCCCCAGCCTTGGCCTGAGCGCGGCTGCGTGTACCATGAAACATCGTAGCGGCCTCAGCAGCTGCCGTAGCCTCGTCCAAAAGCGAGCAGTTGGTCAGCGGTAGCCCGGTCAGTTCGCAGATCACGGTCTGGAAATTCAGTAGCGCCTCCAAACGACCCTGCGAGATCTCGGCCTGATACGGCGTGTAAGAGGTGTACCACGCAGGGTTCTCAAACACATTGCGCACAATGGGCGCCGGACAAACCGTGTCGTACCATCCCATACCGATGTAGGAGGTAAATATCTTGTTCTTGCCTGCCAGCTCGGCGATGTGCTCAGCGAACTTGCGCTCCGTCATCGCGGGGGGCAGGTTCAGCGGTTTTGTCAGGCGGATGTCCGAGGGTATCGTTTGTTCGATCAGCTCATCCAGCGAGTTTACCCCGATGGCTTTCAGCATCGCAGCTTTGTCGTCATCGGTCGTAACGCCGATATGACGGTTGGAAAATTTGTTCGTATCCATGTCTCTTTTGATTGTATGATGATTATAAGTAAGGATTCTCGTTTTTCTCTATGCCAACGGTCGTCGCGGGGCCATGGCCCGAATAGACGACTGTAGCGTCAGGCAGCGTCAGCAACTTCTCGCGGATGGCCGTGATGAGCGTCCGTAAGTCGCCGCCCCATAGGTCCGTCCGACCGATGCTGCCTTCAAACAACGCGTCGCCGGACAGCACGAAGCCATCCTGCGACGCATAAAAGGAAAGGCTACCCGGCGAATGGCCCGGCGTAGCCAGCACTTGTAATTCCGACTGCCCGAAGCGCACCGTGTCGCCCTCGGACAGGTATTTTGTCACCGGCACCGTCTCGAACGCTTTGCTCGGCGGCAAACCCAGTCCAGCCATCTGCTCCTCAAGCGACGGCAACGCTTCCACATCCTTTTGCGAAGCCTCGGGCAGCAACCCGTACGTATCGCGGATGAAGGCGTTACCGATGATGTGGTCGAAATGCAGATGCGTGCAGAGCAGTCTGACCGGCGTCAGACCGTGCTCCGTGATGTAATCTGAGAGCGCACTCCGTTCGCGCGCCATCATGCAGCCGCAGTCCACGACGACGGCCTCCCGTGTCTCATCGCTGAGCACATAGGTATTCTCCCCGAAGGGATTGAATTCAAACTGTTTGATCGTAATCATAGAGGGATATAGACGATTTGCTTGGTCTTGAAATAAGGTTCCCGGAAATAGGCATCGATGTCGAGGCGTACGGCCTGCTTCTTGAACGGCGCAATCTCGTGTTGCAGCTCCCCGCCCTTGAGGCAGATCAATCCGTTGGGCAGCGCGTTTTGTTGTTCCTCGCGGATGTTCATCCGCACCGCCGCGGCCAAGTCGCGCAGTGGCATCACCGCCCGACTCACCACGAAGTCAAATCGGCCCCGTTCGTCCTCCACGCGCTCGTGGCACGTCGTCACATTCCGTAGCTCCAGCGCCTCCGCCACGGCCTGCGCCACGCGGATCTTCTTCCCCACGCTGTCCACCAAATGGAACGTCACTTCGGGGAAAAGGATGGCCAGCGGAATGCCCGGAAACCCTCCGCCCGTACCTACGTCCATCACCACCGATCCCGCCCGAAAACGAATCATCCGCTCGATACTCAGCGAGTGTAGCACGTGATGCAAATACAGATTTTCGATGTCCCGACGCGAGATCACGTTGATCTTCGCATTCCAGTCGGTATAAAGCGCACCCAGCGCTTCAAATTGCCGACGTTGCGTCTCGTTCAGGTCGGGATAATAACGGTTGACAGCCTCCATTCCGTGCGTCAAAAGACCAGATGTGCGATCGGGCTGTCATGGCGCATCAGATGGCGGACTTTCTCGTAGGGGATGCGCACCGAAGTGGCTCCCAGCGCGCCCGCGGCGATGTCGCTTTCGTTGAAAGTATAGGTGATCCCGATGTCATCCACATAGAAATTGCGGTTCGGGTAAATCTCATTGATGTTATAGAAGCCGATGTTCTCCAGATCGGCCACCTTGTCTACATTGTTATATAGCGCAATGGCGTCCACGATAATCTTCGCCAGATCGTCCTTGTAGTCCTCATTGAAAATCTCGCTTTCCGTCACGCGGTTGCCCGTCTTCAGGTCGATCACCCAATTGGTGTATGTGCGGACTGGCGAGGGTGTCCCAGCGTTGTATTCCCGATAGACGGAGTAACACAGCACGTCTTTTTGGTTAAACAGAATGCTATCGTTCAGCAGCTCATATTCCGGTAGCGACGGCCGGTCGGAGGTGTCGAATTCCTCGCCCTCGAAGTCCATTACCGCCGTGCGGTCCTCCGTGTCCTGCTCAAAGTCCGAAACGTCCTTGTCCTTCAGGTGCAAGCCGTAATCCTCGACATACTTATTCACCGCCTCCTTGATTGGCAGTTGCGCATACGTATCGCCCAGCATGCTCCGGACGAATTGCTGTTGCACAGCCTCAAGCACGCCCCGGTTGGCATACTCCGTCGGATACGTGAAATGGATCTTCAGCACACGCCCCTCGGTCGTAGTGTCCTTCTTGTTTTCCACGGGATAAGTCTTTTCAACCACCACCGACTCGAAACGAATTGCATTCTCTTCGATCTCTTTCCCCTCCGAATGGCACGCTGAGAGCATTCGGACAAGCAGAAGAAGGGTCAACCCCTTTGTGTAACCAATATTCATACTTCTTGCGTGTAAATACGTGGCAAATGTAAGACGCTGTTCGAAATCCCTACTATTTCGGCCCATTCTGCCTCCCCGAAGGCTCCGCACGCCACCTCGCGCCCCTTCTTCGCCACCTCGAAGCCCTTATGAAGTACGAAAACAGTCTCGCTCCACCCCGTTAAGCCCTTACGGAGTACAAGAACAAGCCCGCTCCACCTCGTTAAGCCCTCATAGACCGCATTTTCAATCGATCGGAACTTCCCGAACGATGGTCACATTTTGTACCTCTATTTCGGAAAGTTCCGGAAGTATGTACATATCTATATCATACTCTCGGAATCCTCCGAATGGAATAAACTTTTCGTATGTACTATTCGGATCTTCCCGATAAGTCTATACTCTATTTTTAGAGCCTTCGGATCTTCCCGAATGCCTTTAATATATATATCATATCTTTCGGAAGTATCCTAATCATCTTAAAGTCTAATTTCAATCAATCGGGAATTCCCGAAGGTATTTATACATGATGCTTATCTTGTTCGGGAATATCCGGGGCTTTCTATATACAATGCAAATAGCGCCGGAAGTTTCCGAAAGACCGTATCAGAGTTATAATCTGATTCGGGAAGTTCCGAATGATCTATAAACTATGGAATAGGATTTCGGGAAGTTCCGAACGATTGGAAATATGCTCCGTAAGGCCTTATTCGGGGAGTATAAGCCTCTCAGAAACAGGTTTTAGACCTTATCTCGTCCGTTACGTCAGGAAAACGATCTCCGCGGGCACGTCGCACGGATGAGCAAGCCCGTTGAAGTTCGTTTTAGGAGGTTTTCTTGCCCGTTATCCGAAAACCTGTACTTTAGCGTTGTTTTTTCACGCAACGCTATACATTAGTAATAGATGGCAGAGGATAGAATTATCAAGATCGACATCAATCAAGAGATGAAATCGGCTTACATCGACTACTCGATGTCGGTCATCGTCTCCCGGGCACTACCGGACGTTAGAGACGGATTCAAACCCGTGCATCGGCGCATCCTTTTCGGGATGAACGAGCTAGGAAATACTTCAGACAAACCTTATAAAAAGGCAGCCAGAATCGTCGGCGAAGTGCTGGGTAAATATCACCCGCACGGCGATTCTTCGGTCTACTTTGCGCTGGTTCGACTGGCCCAGAATTGGTCCATGCGGTACACGCTGGTTGATGGGCAAGGCAACTTTGGCTCTGTGGACGGCGACAGCCCGGCCGCTATGCGATACACCGAGGCGCGCATGAGCCGACTGGCTGAGGAAATGTTGCGGGATATAGATAAGGATACGGTTGACTTCCAGCTCAACTTCGACGATACGCTGCAAGAGCCTACGGTGTTGCCAACGCGCATCCCGAACCTGCTTATCAATGGCGCATCGGGCATCGCCGTGGGTATGGCGACGAACATGCCGCCGCACAACATGACGGAGGTGCTTCGCGCCTGTCAGGCTTATGTGGACGCACGTGGCGAGATCGATGTCGAGGGGCTGATGGAGCACGTCAAAGCACCCGACTTCCCGACCGGGGCCACGATCTACGGCTACGCCGGTATCAAGGAGGCGTTCGAGACAGGGCGCGGGCGCATCGTCATTCGCGGTAAGGCGGAGATCGAGAGCGGCGCGGCGCACGATAAAATCGTCATCAGCGAAATCCCCTACATGGTGAACAAGGCGGAGCTGATCCGCGCCATCGCTGATCTGGTGAACGAGAAGCGGCTCGACGGCGTGTCGAACGTGAACGACGAATCGGACCGCAGCGGTATGCGTATCGTGGTGGACGTGAAGCGTGAGGCTAACGCCAACGTCGTGCTGAACAAGCTGTATAAGATGACGGCCCTACAGTCGTCCTTCAGCGTGAACAACATCGCGCTCGTGAACGGTCGGCCGAAGCTGATGAACCTGAAAGATCTGATCGGCAACTTCGTCGATCATCGCCGCGATGTTGTCCTGCGCCGCACACGCTTCGAGCTGAAAAAAGCCGAGGAGCGCGCTCATATCCTCCAAGGGCTAATCATCGCCTCGGATCACATCGATGAGGTCATCGCCATCATCCGCTCCTCCAGCAGTCCGCAGCAAGCCATTGATCGGCTCCGCGAACGTTTCGAACTATCCGAAGTCCAGGCGCGCGCCATCGTTGAAATGCGCCTGCGCCAACTCACCGGACTGGAGCAGGAGAAGCTCCGCGCCGAATATGAGGAGATCGAAAAGCTGATTGCTCGCCTCAAGGAGATTCTCGAAAACGAAGACCGACTGCTGCAGGTCATCCGCGATGAATTCCAAGAAATCATCGACAAATACGGCGATGAGCGCAAGACGGACATCGTCTACGCCTCCGAAGAGTTGAACCCGGAAGACTTCTACGCCGACGACGAAATGATCATCACCATCTCACATATGGGTTACATCAAGCGCACGCCGCTCAGTGAGTTCCGTGCGCAGACCCGCGGTGGGGTGGGTTCCAAAGGCTCCGAGACGCGCGAAGAGGACTTTGTCGAACATATCTATCCGGCCTCGATGCACGCCACGATTTTGTTCTTTACCGCCAAAGGGCGCTGCTTCTGGAAGAAGGTCTACGAGATTCCCGAAGGCGCGAAAAACACCAAAGGGCGTGCCATCCAAAACTTCCTCAACATCGACTCGGACGACCGCGTGAATGCCTTTATCCGCATCAAGAACCTGACGGGCGACGTGGAATTCATCAATTCGCACTACCTGCTCTTCTGCACCAAGCGCGGACTGATCAAAAAGACGTTGCTCGAGGCATATTCCCGTCCGCGTCAGAACGGCGTGAATGCCATCGCGCTGCGCGAAGGCGACGGTGTGATCCAAGTGCGCCTCACGAACGGAAACAACGAAGTGATCATCGCCAATCGGAATGGTCGCGCGATCCGATTCCATGAGAGCAAAGTGCGCGTGATGGGACGTGTGGCCGCCGGTGTGCGTGGCATGACGCTCGATGGCGACGACGACGAGGTAGTCGGCATGATCTGCATCAAGCATCCTGAGCAAGAGACGGTGCTCGTCGTCTCTGAACAGGGATACGGCAAGCGCTCCGCCATCGATGATTATCGCGTCACGAACCGCGGAGGTAAGGGCATTAAGACAATCCAAGTGACCGAAAAGACGGGCAAGCTGGTCGGCATCAAAAACGTTACCGAGGACAATGACTTGATGATCATCAATAAGTCCGGTATCACGATTCGCATGAAGGTGGCCGACTTGAACGTGATCGGCCGCGCCACGCAGGGCGTCCGCCTGATCAACTTGGAGAAACGCAACGACGAGATCGCATCCGTCTGCAAAGTGGTCTCCGAATCGGAAGAGGATCGGATTGGCGGCGTGGAAGAGTCGGCTGACGAGGCGCCGAACACACCGACCGATAACGCGTGATCCCTCGAAGCTATCAATCATCCATTCATACACAATTAAAAATTAGAGAACATGAAGCGAGTATTAGTAACCATCGGCTTGTGTCTGATGACGACCGTCGTCTTTGGTCAGAAGAAGGCCGTATCCGATGCAGAACGCATTGCGAAAGATTCCAAACCGGATTTCAACGAAGCCCGGGCCCTGATCAAAGGGGCCATGGAAAACGCTGAGACAAAGGACGACGCAAAGACCTGGTATGTGGCCGGCCTCATTGAAGACACGCAATTCAGTACCGAAAACATGAAGCAGATCCTCGGACAGAAGCCCGACGAAGCCGTCATGTATGAGGCGCTTGGAAACATCCTGCCGTACTTCAAGGAGTCCTATCGGCTTGACCAACTGCCCAACGAGAAGGGCAAGGTAAAGCCCAAATACACGAAGAACATCAAGGGTACGCTCAACGCAAACATCCTCTACTACTTGAACGGAGGCGCGTACTTCTTCGACCAGAGGAATTACAAAAGAGCCCACGATTTCTTTGAGCAATATCTCGAGATCGCCGACCTGCCCTTTATGAAAGGCGAAAAAGCGGCCGCAAGAGATTCCAACTTTATGATCGTGCAATTCTACGCAGCCATTGCCGCCATGCAAATGGACAATCCTCAGCAGGCGATCAAGGACTTGAACCGGGCTAAAGGAACGGACTACCGTCGTTTCGATGTCTATCAGTCGCTCTGTTACGTATACGATCAGGTGCTCAAGGACACCGTCGGCTTGGAGAAGACCTTGGAGGAGGGTATGAAGCTCTTCCCCGACTCGAGCTACTTCCTGAATAACATGATCAATGTCTACATCAGCACCAAGCGCAATGAGCAGGCTATGCAGCTGCTGAACACAGCCATTTCCAAGAGCCCCAACAACCCGCAGCTCTATTTCGCCCTCGGCAGCCTCTATGAGGTCGGTCTGAAGGACGAAGCCAAGGCAGAAGAGGCCTACAAGAAGGCGCTCGACTTGGATCCTGAGAATCCATCGAACATCTTCAGCGTGGGGCGTCTCTATTTCAACCAGGGCGTGAGCTTGCTGGACAAGGCCAATTCACTGAACGACCAGAATCAGTATAAGGCGGAGAAAGCCAAGGCTGAAGCGATGCTTCGCAAAGCGCTGCCGTTCTTTGAGAAGGCGCACAAGCTGAAACCAGAGGAAAGAGAATACATGATCGGACTCAGAGGCATTTATTACAATCTGAGTATGAACAAGGAGTTCGACGCGATCAACGCAGAAATGTCGAAGTAAATCCGTCCAATATTTTTGGCTGTCCGCGCGGCCCCTCCATGGATCCGGAGGGTGTCGCGCGGATCTTTTTATATCCTCTCCCCTATGATTATAGGTTAACATAATTGTTATTATCGATCGTATGGAAGTAGGAGGGGAGGGGCTGTTTTTGGACCTGATCTGTCGCCACGATGGCTTATCGTGGCTCGTCTGGAATTCATCCCGATACCGCGGTGCATTTTGGGATCCAAATGGGAGAGTCACACAGGAATCGCACGAAAAAATGGGCGAGATGCACGGTCGGAAGTGGGTCTTGAATCCGTTTTTCAGGAAAAAGGACGATCCGAATACCGTCTCGGAGGTGTTTCGTCGCCTTTGATGTTCAGCGCAATCTGTGCGACCGGGAAATAGATCTGAGATATAATCCCGAAAAATGTATCCGCCAAAACCTTGACCCAAGACAGGCCCTCTCAAAACGTACCCCATAAAACAAGAGAATGGGAGTTTAAGTGTTTGTCAATGAGTGAATACTGATTGCTCTACTCACCCAATGGGAACGAATAAGAAACGAGCGAGGTGCTCCTGTTTTCATTGCTTTGCAGTAGCCATAAAAGATCTCATTTCTCGCCCGCAAAGGTGCCAAAATCTTCAAGAAACGTCACTGCAAAAGTTTGGGAACCTGCGAAAGCCTCGCAACGGTTACGAAAGTCCACCCTTCGATGATTACGTAGCTTCCTTTTACCGAAATGCTGTCGGTGGCGAAGGGCATTTCCTCTTGCGTTCATATCGGGCTTGAAGAGCGCCTGAAGAATGATCACTTATCGGAAAGTTTTTCCTCTCTGCAAGTTTCATAGAATACGAGAAGCGAGAATCTGGGGAAAGCGAAGTATTTCTTCTATTAAAGAGTTTGATTTGCAAAAAAGAGATCTTTTGGGAGTAAAATATCAAGAATTACAGGAAATAGCTTTCATATTACAACTATACGTGCTACATTTGTGTCGAATATTCAACAGGCCATTTATATGAAAACTATAGAGGATACTCCACCAGACCAGTCAGGGCGCCCTTAGGATCCGCACCCCGGAGGCGCAGTGAGATAAATCGATCCGGAAGCGGAGCTTGTGATTAACGGAAAACATGATAAGAAATGAAGACGAAGTTCATTTTATGGATCAGCGTGTTGTGTTTGATCGTCGCGGGATGCAGCAAAGAGCGAGAGCCGAAACCTCCGACTCCAGTACCAACTCCTATACCGCCCACATCGCGTGATAGCATCTCCACTGTGCTGTTTGACAAAACATGGAAGCTGGAAGGTATTGGTCGGGTGGCTAACGGTGTCGTGCGTGAACCTGTGCCAAAAGGTTATGGCCGATGCTACACGCTGACGTTTCGTCGCGATAGCTTCCTCACCGGTTTTACGTCTCTATACGAAATGGCCGGTTCTTTTCAGATCCTTGGCAACCGGATTGAGGCTGAAGGAGTTCGTCAGATCTACTCGGATGCCGTAGAATTATTCGATGACCGCATATTCTTGGATGGGATCAGAAGAAATACCCACTTTGAAGTGGACGCTAATCAACTGAAAATCTACTTCGAAGAAGGTCGTGAATACCTGCTCTTTCGTGTGTGGCGGGAAGGGGAAAATGGAGATCTCATCCCAGGCAAAAAGCCCGACGAGCTGGTGAAGACGTGGCGTTTGACAGGCTTCGTTCGCGTTTCGGACGGCAGTGCAACAACCGTCGATAGCAAAAGCTGCGGGTCATGCTATACGCTGACCTTCCACGGTGACGGGACCCTCAGCGGACGTACTTCGGCAAACACCTTTGATGCGATTTGCGGCGAAAAAGACCATCGAATGCAGATTTCTGACTTGATCGGGTCGAATAAAGGAGAGCGAGCGGACGATCAGCGCTATCGCGAGGCGTTACTCGGCACCATACGTTGGGAGATCGTCCGCGGACAGTTGCGCATATATTACGATGCTGGTCGATACTTCATGCGTTTCGAGGCGCCACCCCAATTGACGGGTAGCCGGTGGATCCCGGTCGGAATTGTGAATTCTGCGACGGGTGTCGTGCGCTCACTTGCGCCTGAGGGTGGCTATTGGATTCGTTTCACATCCCCAACAAAGGGAAATGGGCATTCGGTATTCAATCGTACGCACATAGATCTCGAGCATCCACCGTTTATCAGCCGGGTGACGGAAGTGGGAGACAGTCACAACGGAGACGCAGCACTTTTTTATAGCATAATTAAGCGGCTCGAGTCTTACACATGGGAGGGCGACGAGCTGAAGTTCTTCTTCGATAACAATCGGCAATATCTGCTCTACAAACGCTCTGTTCCAGACCAATTGATGGGTAGTCGTTGGTGTTTGGCGGGCACGGTAAATGTGAAAACTGGCGTCCTACGTCCGATCGCGCCTGCTGATGGCTATCAGCTCAACTTCACCTCTGAAACGGACGCCCGCGGAAGGGCAGTGGAAAACGCGCTGAGGGTCGATCTTATCGTACCCCCTTATTTTCACGTAGAAACGAAGGCCAATAGCGAAAAGATAGGCGACGCCGCAATGTTTTACAGTATCATTCGCTCAATCGAATACTATAATTGGGTGGGCGGTGAGCTAAAATTCTATTACAATAATAGTCGCGATTATTTACTTTATACATACTTGAAGTCATGAGAAAGATCGCCTTTTTAATTGGGCTGAGTTGTATGCTTTTCGCCCAATTTTTGGATGCACAAATTACGACAGAGGAAGCTCCTCCTATCTTTGATTTGTATATGCCGTCACTGAAGGGGGTGAACTTGAATATCTCAGAACAATCTCTTCCCTCTCCAGATATGAAGACTATAGAGATGGAGGATAGAGCTAACGATGGTAAACGAGGCGGCCCATTACGGTTTGCTTATCCGGTAAAAGTCCATTATACCTTAACCAATTCCGGGAGATGGTTCGACTTGAAAGATGGAAGTAAACTGTGGCGCTTAAAAGTTCGATTGCCAGGAGCCTTATCTACAAATGCCTCATATGATGTATTTCGTTTACCTAAAGGTGCGAAATTCTATGTATACAGCGAAGATACCAAACAGTATATTGGAGCAATAACTTCCGAATATCTGCCAGTATACGAATCGAGTAATATTCCGTATGCTTTCGCTACGGGGTTAATTTACGGAGAAACGGTCACGTTCGAATATTATCAGCCTGCTACGGTACGTGATAATGCCATTATCTCTATTTGTCGAATTGATTATGGATATAGATTTATAGACAATCCTTATATTAATACTGATATTACTCGATCTAAAGCTCCTGGAGGATACGGCACTTCTGGAAAATGTCAAGTAGATGTAAATTGTTCGGAAGGACAGAATTGGAAACGTGAGAAAGATGCAGTCGCCAGAATCTTGGTTAAATCAGAATTCGGTTCCCATTGGTGCTCTTGCGCATTGATCAACAATACTTTGAATAACAATACGCCATACGTATTAACGGCAAATCACTGTTTAGAAGCTCCAAACGGAACCCTTCTGTTTGACGCCGAAAGGAGAAGCAACCTTCCCGATTGGGTGTTTTATTGGGGATATGAACATCCCGATTGCGAGAACAAAGAAAAAAAGAGAAGTGAACCAATAAGGCGAGCAACAATTGGAGCAGAAGTCATAGCCAATGGAGATGCCGACTTTGCATTACTTAGATTAAAACAAGATCCACGCAATTTGATAGGGTTTAATCCATACTACTTAGGATGGGATCGATCTGGAAATTCCGGCACAGGAGGAGTAGGTATTCATCATCCAAAAGGAGATGTAAAAAAATCGCAACATTAAATCATACTCCAAATAACGGATGGAATGGAAAATCTATGTATTGGAGTTTTTATTGGGATGCAACTCCTAATGGATACAGTGTTACGGAGGGAGGCTCCTCTGGCTCACCCTTGATTAATAACAATCGTCATATTATCGGACAGTTATATGGAGAAAGCGAAAATGATTGTAAAGAACCAAGCCAAGATATAGCTGTATATGGAAAATTTAGCTTTTCATGGAATGGAGATCCTACTTCAAATAGCCGTAAGCGTCGTCTAAGAGACTGGCTCGATCCAGCAAATATAAATCCTCAAACATGGAATGGGATTGGTGTTATAAATACTTCATCCTCCATCTCCGGCCCCACCGTAGTATGCGATCAGGAGACGTACACCATCCAAAATCTTCCGTCTGGAGTTTCGGTGCAATGGAGTACGAGTAACGGAAACTTGCAATTGATTTCAGGGCAAGGAGCGAGAACTGCTGTGTTCAGGAAAAACGGTTCAGGGGAATGTATGATTCGAGCAAGAATTGCATCATCTACCATTACATATCGCGTTTGGGCAGGGGTGCCATCCCGAGTCGATTATATTGAAGGGATGAGGGAAGGATCTCAATTTAAGCCGAATTCCACATACGTTTTCTCAATAGAAAACGATCCAAACAGTGATAATGTAACATGGGCTGTTGGAGGTGGTCAAATTGAAAGCGGCCAAGGCACCAACCAAATATTTGTTAAAACAAGCGATGCAGGTCGATTTTTTATATGGGCGAGAAAGAGGAATCGTTGTGGTACGGGGGGGGCCACAGATTTAGTGGAACAATCAAGAATTCAAATTACTTTTCCCTCTCTCCCAACCCCGCCACGGATGTAGTGACACTCAAACTGACGGACCCCGACGATGGCATTCTGTCTCCCCAAGGTCAAGGCTCTTTGACCACAAGGGGCGTTACAAGTACGTATGAGATCCAGCTTTGGAATGGGCTGACAATGTTGCGATCGTTCAAGACGAATCAGCTGACCTTCCAAATCCCGATCGCGGGACTTCCGGCAGGGCTGTATTTCGTGCGTGTGATCAAAGACGGACAGACCTATACCGAGAAGTTGATCAAGAATTAGCCTCGAAGGCTCGCTGTGTAAAAGCAGCATGCAAGCGAACTGTTATCGGGCAGGCTGAAGGGATGAAAGTTCCTCGGGCCTGCCCGATTTTCGTATGGACGAACGGCATCGCCCCCTTCACTTCCCTTTCATCGCCCCCTTAGCTTCGGGTTGGTTTTGGTGCGGGCGTCTCATCTCGGGGGGCGCACGGGGTGCTTGGGGTCGATTCATGGGGTTGGTTTTCATATAAGATCAGGTGGCGACTTTGGAGCCGAACCGCGCGGAGAGGTCGCTCCGGGGGCAAGGCGTTTTGTAGCACAAAACGGTTTTTGTGGCACAAAAACACACCTTGCCGGGCCTTTGGGCCGTGTGCCAAAAGGCAGCTCAACTCCCAAACTTTCAATTCGTCGGCAAAGCTATGCAGACTCTACAATCCGCTTGCAATAAGGGATGCTGGAACTTTTTCCCGCGATTTCCCGCTGTATCCTTGAGGGGACGGGAGTGACCGACCTACCGACTTACTTCGCCCTGGACTTACTGACTAACCGACGGACTGACCTATTGACTCCTTGACCAACCGACTTATCGACCGTCTGACTCAGTGACCGACTTATTGACCTATCGACTTACTGACTTATTGACCAACCAACCTATTGACCGACCACAACAAACTAAGTCAGTCGATAAGTCGATCCCCCGAATAAGTAACACCCTATACCTTATATATATGACGCAAAACACACCCGAAAGCCCCATCTATTTGGGCTTCGCCTC
>ERZ773049.495-NODE-495-length-24428-cov-20.452181_pt1 | contig 24428 bp, 27 predicted proteins | sample MGYA00580633_ERZ773049 | MGnify/ENA primary metagenome ERZ773049 (study PRJEB29015, sample SAMEA2737991) | human oral metagenome | biome: human oral; feature: human-associated habitat; material: dental | place: China | collected 2066 ...
TACATATCCATGATATGAGAAACTGAGGTTTTCAATTTTAATTGTCGACATAAAACACCTCCTCGTCATCCTATTTTATTAAAATAATACCAACTTTAAGCCATTTTTCCTATCTCAGCTTTCTGTGGCGCTTGACAGTTACCTATAAAATTAAAAGGGGCTAACACAGATTGGCAGCAAGCGTAGCCCGCTTAGGTAGTGTGTATGCGATACGCACGCAGTTTCCAGTTTTCAGGCAGCCTTTTTCAAGCTGCCTGAAACAGTGCAGGCTGTCAGCGGTCTAAATCTCTGATTTAGCCAACCGATGTGTGTGCCTGCGATGCTACCTTTGCCCCATCACAACCATCCCGTTTTTCAGACGGCCTTCAGGCTATCTGAAAACGAAGCGAAGCGAGTTTCTGCCAAGCTAAAACGCCACACACAAAAGAAAACCCGCCATGCCCAACCGCACCACCGCCATTTTCACCACCGCGCTCGCCCCGCTGATTTGGGGCAGCACTTATCTGGTCACCACCGAATTTCTGCCGCCAAACCGCCCGTTCACCGCCGCGCTTATCCGCGTGCTGCCGGCCGGACTGTTGCTGCTGGCATGGACGCGCAGGCTGCCTCGGCGCGGCGAATGGGGCATTGTCGCCCTGCTCGGTTTTTTGAACATCGGCTTTTTCCAAGCCATGTTGTTTGTGGCGGCGTATCGCCTGCCGGGCAGCTTGGCGGCGGTGCTCAGTTCCACGCAGACGCTGATGGTGCTGGTATTCACTTGGTTAATCGGCAAAACTGTAAGGTCGCGCGGGTTTTGTCATAGTTTTGCATTTGTTTTGTCATAGGCTGTGACAAAAGTCGCGCACAGAATCTATGACAAAAGATGTGCAAATTTTAACTTACCCATCAGCTTTTGCATAAATTTATCCCCGTTTAATGGTCTGTTAAACGGGGATTATCTTATACCTTTAAGAGTCGCATGCCGCTTGTCGTCAGAACTTATAAATCAGGTGGTCGTCGTAGCTCGAATTGCGGTTGATGGTGCCGGTCGTACTGCATCAAACCAGCGGCAGGTCGGTAACGGCCAAATCGGGGGCGCGGCCGGTGATGCGGTTGGTGTGCTGATCGTAAAACACCCGGCCGCCCATCTCCGCCGCTTCGCCCGTCAGTATCAGGTTGCCGCCCGTTTGGCTTTCCGCCGCCCATGCGCTGCCGCCGAGGTGTCCCGTGATTTTCGCCACGCCCGTGCTTTTCCTGTCCAAGACGGCGTTCAGCCTTTGCAAGACGTTCATTTTCAATCTTTCCCTTATTTGTCCATATAGCGGTCGATGACCGCGCTTTGTGTGATTTTCGGCGCGCCGTTTTCGCTTTCGACGGTCAAGGTGATGCCGGTGATCACGCCCTGCCAGTGGCCTTCCGGCTCCTGTATCTGCCAGATTTGGCCGAGCTGCGCCAAGGGGATGCCGTATTTTTCCGATACGGGCATTTGTACGGTTTCGGTTTTGTGGATGCCTGTATCGCTCAAGGCCGCCATGCCGGCCGCCGCTAAAACGTCGGTATCGGTGTAGAGGGTATCGGTCAGGGCGGCGGCGCGCGGTTCCCGGCTGCCGCCCTGACGGTATACGTCGCCGGCGCGGCCTTTGGCGTGTTCCGCCCAAACGAACACGCCGTTGCAGCGTTCGGAAACGGTACGCCGCCCGCCGATTTGCAGGATGACGGACGACGGCACGGTTGCGTCGGGCTCGGCTTCGGCAATCTGCCAGGCGGCCTTCGGCCAGCGCGGTTTGATGCGGACGACGGGCAGGTGCGGATCGCTTTCGACAAACCCGCCCGCCGCTTTGGCCAGCTCCTGCAAAACGGCCATCGGTGTTTTGCCGGTCACGGCGTAGCTGCCGCCCGCCACCAGCCAGTCGGGGATGTGCCAGCCGATGACTTTAAAGCCGCTAAACTCAAGCTGTGCGTCGGCGATTTGGCGGGCATAGACGGCGTTTTGATAAGTGCCGCTGCCCGGTTTGCCGTAGTCCGCGCCGAGGTAGGCGGTCAGGCTGCGGCCTGAAACGGTGTAGTCTTTTTGGCCGAAGCGGCGGGTGTCGCCGTATTCTTCGGCGATAAAGGCAAAGGTATGGCCGGCGGCTTCCACGGTGATGACGGCCTCCTTCCCCTTATCGCGCCCGTCCATATTCAGGCGGGCGAAAGAGTCGGGCGGCAGGGTGACGGAGCATTGCCAGCAGTAGCCGCCGGTATCGGCGGCGAAGGATGCGGCGAGGATGTCCAGCGGTTTGCCGTTGTCGAAGCTTGCGGTAACGCGGTTGAGCATGATGTAGGCCTTTCTGACGGGCACGCCCTGCACGGTATGGCAGGCAAACGCAAGGGGAATGCGGCCGGGGTCGTGGCCGAGTTTCTTGCGCCTGAAGCGCAGGTGCATGCGGTCGGCTTTCGGGCGCGGTTCGCAAATGTAGGTTTTGAGGCCGTCGGGCTGCGGTTCGGGTATCGGCAGCGGGTAGTATTCGCACGGGGGGACTTTGGCCGTTTCGTTTTCGGCGCGGCGGCAGGTATGGATGCCTGCGGCGGGTGCGGCGCGCCCGGAGCGGCATATGCCCGCGCCGTCCGTTGCGCCGTGGCGGGGACGGATACAGGTTTTCAGACGGCCTGCGGCGGTTTGGGCGGCAGGCGTGCAGCGGTAGCGCGGGGCGGCGGCAGCGGTCGTGCTTCGGCCGCAGTGCCGCAGCGGCGGGGCATCCTTACTTGCGGCGTGGATGCAGCCTGTGCGGCGGACGGAAGGGGTATGGTTTAACGTGCGTCCGAGGTGCAGGGCGGCGGTATCCGCCGTTGCCGCCGTGATGCAGGCAGATGTGCCTGCCGATCCCTTCGGCAGGTGTGCCCAATCCAGCGATACGCCCGCCACCGCCTGCGCCTGTGCTGCACACACCGCCGCATCTGCGGCTTCGTAGGCGGCAAAGCCCCAGCTTTTCGCGACGGGGATGCGCCCGGGGACTGACGGGGCATGGCTGCCGTCTTCGGGTTTGCCGCCCAAAGGCCGTCTGAAAGCCAGCGGCAGGCGGTCGGACGGCGGACGCGCACTAATTGGGACGGACAGGGGCAGCGGGCGGGTCATGGTTGGTCGGTAACGGGGGTAATGTAGTCGTAGCCGACCGGCTCGTACTGTTTCTTATGGTCGGCGGCTATCATCATGTACTGCGTTTCGGTATACCCAATCGCCCGCCAACGTGACCAGGCGGCCGTTTTGCTTTATCCCTTGTTGGATGACGAGGCCGCCCGACAAGGTGCGCTGCGGTTCGGCCTGGGCGGTTTTCGCCCAGTCAAACTCGTCAGCCCAGCGCATATCCTGCGGCAGGGTGATTTCGGCGCGGTTGTCTTTGCGGCGCAGCCGCCAGTCTTGGTCGCTCATGATGCGGTTATAGGGTAACGGTTAATGCCGATATGGTAGGGGCAGGCGGCCGAGGCGGCTGGTCGTGCAGATGCAGTAAGGCCGCCTGAAACAGGTTTGCCCCGTTCAGACGGCCTTTTTGCGTTTTTCACACCGTGCGCCTGAATGCCGCCTCCAGCCCCGCAATCACGCGTTCGGCGGCGGCTTCGTCCACCCGTTTGTCCCGTGCCTCAATCAGGCGTTGCAGGTCGGACAGCGGGATGCCGATTTGCGGCGGCGCGGCCTCGAAGGCGGCGGCAAGGCCGGCCTGCGGGTTTCCGCCCGCACCTTTTCGGCCTGTTCTTCCTGCTCGGCGCGTTCGCGGTAAATCTGCCGCTGCAGGGAGACGGCCTGCCGGTATCGGGCGGCGGCCTCGCCGTTGCCCTGCGCTTCGGCTTTCGGGCGGTTTAGGTTGATACATATTAGAGAGTAAAACCGCTTAATCGGCCGTCCGAACATTTCAGACGGCCTGTTAAACAGTCTCCTGCCTGACAGGTAGGAGCTCCTGTCCTTTTTCGGCTTTTCCAAATTGTTAAAGAGCGTGCAAGTTGGGGTACAATCTTTTAAACTTCCCGTTTGCTAGATGTAAACATAATAAAGTAGTAAGATTTAAAAGGCAATAACGTTGTAAGGCTATCTTGCAGTATTTATTGTAAATATTTAATTTTAAATTGAATTTAATCTTACTACATTTCTTACTACTTAGTTATTTTAGTAGTAAGATTTGCGGAGCAAGGCATGAATACAATTAAATTAAGTGTTGCAGAGATTATTGAGATTGCGAAAAACGCAAAAGAACAAGGGATTGACCCTAATTTGCCAAGCAGTAAGCCAGGGGTTGCCGATAGAGCGGAGCGTGAAGGTTGGGAATTTGAAGTTGTTCCCGCCAAAGGAGGAAAGGGCGGTGTAAAAAAAATTTATACCCTGCCGCACACCTTGCTAGAAGAACTTAAAGCCAAAGGGCTGTTACACCTATTTGATAAGCCTGCGAAGCAGGTCGAAAACGATACAGCCAAACCGCACCGCCCCTATTTGAAAACCGGCAAGCATGCGGCAGGCGAACCGGTTGCTTCCTTTATGCAGCCCATGGTGGCGGATTACGACGATTGGGCGGAGCAGCAGAATACGGATTCAATAGTGCCCGTGCGCTACCATACCAACGTATTCGGCAGCGCGGGCAACGGCTACGAGGTGCTGGAAGAGGTCAATACCGAAGCCATGTGGTTCCGCCGTTCGTTCTTCGACGTGCTGGGCGTGCCGCCCGCCCGCTGCTTCTGCACCCGCGTCAAAGGTAACAGCATGTATCCCACGCTGACAGACGGCGGCACGGTGCTGTGGCAGATGACGTCGCGTTATACGAGCGAAGGTATCTACCTATTCCGTCAAGTGGGAGAACTTCGCATTAAGCGTTTGCAGCAAATCAACGGCTTTACTTTCCGCATTATCAGTGACAACCCTAACGACACTCTTTATCCGATTACGGATTTAGATTTGCGCGAAATGCAGGATTACGAGTTTGAGATTTACGGCCGCTACCTGTGGGATTGCAGCATTAAGCTGTGATGGCTTTTGATGACTTTCTGATAAGTCCTATGACAAAAATCGCGCGAAACTGTCAGAATTTTGACAAGTTTTGCGCGATTTTTTGCATTTTCAAATTTTATCGGGTTTTCTTCTATTTTTCTGTTTTTATTAAAATTCCACCCTTTTTTTCGTATTCCCCACTATGACAAAACTAACACCTCCCCACAAAAACCATGCCGCCGAAAGCGGCTTGGGGCTGGGCGGCGGCGGGCGTGGCGGGGATTGCTCAGCCCCGTCTGCGCCTTCGTGCTGGGATGGCTGTTCCTCGGCCAGGGCATGGAAGTGAAATCGCTGGCGGGTTTCGCGCTGGTGCTGGCTTCGATTTTCGGGGTACAGCGGGCGGTGGGGAAGGCTGGCTGAAAGTGCAGGCTGCTTTTTGGCTTCGCAGGAACTTTCTTTTTCAAGTGCAGGCTGCCATCGGTTAAGGCTTGATTTTACCAACTGGTGAATGTCAGTGTTGCTGATTTTCAGGCGTTTATTTAATCCAATCAACTACATCGTCTACTGCCTGCCGCGTTTTGGCGCACTTGGGTTCGCCTGCGCGATAGCCAAACGCCGCCATGACGCTGACACAGTATTCATTAAGATTGATGAAGCCTTTGCCGAACAGCAACTTTTCCACAGTTTCCTTTTGAAAGCCCTCAATCGGCGTGGAATCCACACCAATCAAAGCGGCGGCAATCATCATGTTTGCCAACGCGATATAGGTTTGCTTGGCTGCCCAGTCGTTAAATGCGCACGGATTATCGGCAATGGCAAAATCGGTTTTGGTAAACTGTTTGAAAATTTTGGGGCTGTCCTAGATAACCAGGAATATTCAAAAGTGATTAAAACATTCCTATGAGAAAAAGTCGCCTCAGTCAGCCCGTTCAAAACAAACTGATCGAATTGTTCGTTGCAGGAGCAACCGCCCGTACTGCCGCCGAATTGGCCAGAGTCAATAAAAACACCGCTGCCTACTACTTTCACCGTTTACGCTTGCTTATCTTTCATCGTTACGAACACCTGGAAATGTTTGATGGCGAAGTAGAAGCAGATGAAAGTTATTTTGGCGGCTGCCGCAAAGGCAAACGCGGTCGCGGAGCAGCCGGCAAAGTGGTGGTATTCGGACTGTTGAAGCGTAAACGGTAAGGTTTACACCGTTACCGTAGCCAATACGCAGTCGGCTACCCTGCTGCCGATTATCCGGGAAAAGGTAAGGCCGGACAGCGTGGTTTATACTGATTGCCATAGTGCCTACAATGTATTGGATGTTAGCGAGTTTAACCACTTGCGCATCAATTACCGTACTTGTTTTGCAGATAGGCAAAACCACATCAACGGGATTGAGAACTTCTGGAGTCAGGCCAAACGTCATTTGCGTAAATTCAACGGCATTCCGAAAAAGCATTTCGAGCTGTATTTGAGAGAGTGCGAATGGCGATTTAACAACAATGAAATGAAATCTCAAATTGCCATGTTAAAACAAATGGTAAAAGATAGTCTAACCTAGTTATCTAGGACAGCCCAAAAATTATGAATTGGGTGATGTTGATGAAACGGCGGAATTTGGGATTTTTCGCACGTTTGCCCATGCGCTCCCGCTCTTCGCCGATTCCGCCTTTGTTGTTGGGCTTTTTGACTTCGATAAATACTAAAGGCATGCCGTTTACCAGCAAGGTAATGTCGGGGCGGAATTCTTCATCGCCGTTGATACAGGGCAATTCGGTTACAACGTGGAAGCTGTTGTTATTGAAATTTTGGAAGTCGATCAGTTTCTTGCCGCCAGATTGATTGGTGAGGCGCTCGTAAAATTTTTGCCCCAAGTCTTCGTTATCCAGCTCAATAGTGATGTCGGTCAGCAAACGGCGTGCATCGTCCGGTGATAAATCGGGATTGATGCGGCAGAGGCTTTCTATAAAGATTTCGGGGAAGATGTTGGTTTGTTTGTCCCAATTTTCGTTTTTGAGCGAGAGGTAATCGTAGCCCAACCGCATCAGATGCAAAACGGCGGGGATTTTGACGCGGGAATTTTCGTTGTGGGTTTGGGACATCACATCTCCAAGCTATTCTTTGCAAGCCGGAAATTATATCAATCCCGCTCTGGCAACACCATTACCACATTGATAATTTAAAATAAAATTTTTAATTGTTGCAGTTGGCTTATTTGAATAGGTATGGCAGAAACCCATTTTTCAGACGGCCTGACTTTGCCAAAGCAATCGATTTTATGTAAACTGAGAACTTCTTGTCGGAGTGCTGCTTGTTCCCGCAAACAGCTGAGACCGCGCCAGCGGAATCCGTAGAACCTGTCGGGGTAATGCCTGCGTAGGAAACAAGCTGTCAAACGCCTGAAAAGGCTTCCGTTCCCTTTCCCGCATTTCCCGCCATTCGGTGGATTCCGCTCCCGTCTTATCTTTCGACTTCCCGATTGTTCAAATACTACAAAGGAACCCACCATGCCCCGTATCGCCATTCTCGGCGGCGGCCTCTGCGGCCGTCTGACCGCCTTACAACTTGCAGAACAAGGTTTATCGGTTGCCCTCTTTGACAAAGGGGGGCGCAAAGGCGAACACGCCGCCGCTTATGTTGCCGCCGCCATGCTGACGCCGGCCACTGAGGCTGTGGACGGCACGCCCGAAGTCGTCCGCATGGGTTGGCAGGGAATCCCGTTGTGGCGCAATATCATAGGCCGTCTGAAAACCCCCGTGATGATGCAGGAAAACGGCAGCCTGATTGTCTGGCACGGCCAGGACAAACCTTTGTCGGACGAATTCGTCCGGCTTCTTAAACGCGGCGGCGTGTCGGCACACGAAACCGTGCGGTGGGGCGCCGGCGAAATCACCGCCAACGAACCGCAGCTCGCAGGCCGTTTTTCAGACGGCATCTACCTGCCCGCAGAAGGCCAGCTTGACGGGCGGCAGGCACTGACCGCGCTGGCTGACACGTTGGAAGAATTAAACGTCCCTTGCCATTGGGAACACGAATGCGCCCCAGAAGACCTGCAAGCCCAATACGACTGGCTGATCGACTGCCGCGGCTACGGCGCAAAAACCGCGTGGAACCAAGCCCCCGGGCACACCAGCGCCTTGCGCGGCATACGCGGCGAAGTGGCGCGGGTTTACGCGCCCGAAATCACGATCAACCGTCCCGTCCGACTGCTGCACCCGCGTTATCCGCTCTATATCGTGCCGAAGGAAAACCACCGTTTCGTCATCGGCGCGACCCAAATCGAAAGCGAAAGCCAAGCCCCCGCCAGCGTGCGTTCCGGGTTGGAACTTTTATCCGCACTCTATGCCGTCCACCCCGCCTTCGGAGAGGCGCAAATCCTCGAAATCGCCACCGGCCTGCGCCCCACGCTCAACCACCACAACCCCGAAATCCGTTACAGCCGCGCCCGGCGTCTGATTGAAATCAACGGCCTTTTCCGCCACGGCTTCATGATTTCCCCCGCCGTAACCGCCGCCGCCGTCAGATTGGCAGTGGCACTATTTGACGAAAAAGACGCGCCCGAACGTGATGAAGAAAGCGGTTTGGCGTATATCAAAAGACAAGATTAAGGCCGTCTGAAAGGACACCCCATGACCTTCCCGCCCCTAAAATCCCCGCTCAAATTCTACGCCGTCGTTCCCACCGCCGATTGGGTGGAGCGCATGGTCAAAGCAGGTACCGACACGGTGCAACTGCGCTGCAAAACCCTGCACGGTGATGAATTGAAACGCGAAATCGCCCGCTGCGTCACCGCCTGTCAGGACAGACACACGCAACTTTTCATCAACGACCACTGGCGCGAGGCGATAGCAGCGGGCGCATACGGCGTGCATCTCGGACAGGAAGACATGGATACCGCCGACCTTGCCGCCATCGCCGCCGCCGGTTTGCGTTTGGGTTTGAGTACGCACTCCGTCGCCGAACTCGACCGCGCCTTGTCCGTACATCCCAGCTACGTCGCCAGCGGCGCGATTTTCCCGACCACGACCAAGCAAATGCCCACCGCCCCGCAAGGCTTGGACAAACTGCGCGAGTATGTGAAACAGGCAGGCGGCACGCCCGTCGTCGCCATCGGCGGCATTGATTTGAACAACGCCCGAGCCGTACTCGCCACCGGCATTTCCTCACTCGCCGTCGTCCGCGCCGTTACCGAAGCGGAAAATCCCGAAGCGGTGGTTAAAGCGTTTCAGGCTTTGTAGGATGAATGAGGCCGTCTGAAAACCAAATTTCAGACGACCTGCGAAAGCAAAAAAGATTCGATTTACCGTGCAGGCAAAACTTAGCCCGCTATAAATACAGAAACATCGAGAAACCATGAACATCATCTTAAACGGCGAACCCGCCGAACTTCGCGGCAAAACCGTTGCCGACCTCATCGCCCAAACCGCGCCGCAAAAGCCCTTTGCTGTGGCGGTGAATACCGGATTTGTCGCCAAAGGCGCGTATGCGGAAACGATTTTGAACGAAAACGACAAAGTCGATATTGTGCGGCCGGTGGTCGGCGGCTAGGCGGTTTTGCCTTTTCAGACGACCCCTGTCCCAAAAACAACGTTATAGTGGATTAACAAAAATCAGGACAAGGTGACGAAGCCGCAGACAGTACAAATAGTACGGAACCGATTCACTTGGTGCTTCAGCACCTTAGAGAATCGTTCTCTTTGAGCTAAGGCAAGGCAACGCCGTACTGGTTTAAAGTTAATCCACTAGACAAAGGAACCCATCATGCTCACCCTATACGGAGAAACTTTCCCTTCACGGCTGCTGCTCGGTACGGCTGCCTACCCGACCCCCGAAATCCTCAAACAATCCGTCCAAACCGCCCAGCCCGCGATGATTACCGTCTCGCTGCGCCGCGCGGGAAGCGGCGGCGAGGCACACGGTCAGGGGTTTTGGTCGTTGTTGGAAGAAAGCGGCGTCCCCGTGCTGCCCAACACCGCAGGCTGCCAAAGCGTGCAGGAAGCGGTAACGACGGCGCAGATGGCGCGTGAAGTGTTTGAAACCGATTGGATCAAACTCGAACTCATCGGCGACGACGACACCTTGCAGCCCGATGTGTTCCAACTCGTCGAAGCAGCGGAAATCCTGATTAAAGACGGCTTCAAAGTGCTGCCTTATTGTACCGAAGACCTGATTGCCTGCCGCCGCCTGCTCGACGCGGGCTGTCGGGCATTGATGCCGTGGGCGGCGCCCATCGGCACAGGCTTGGGCGCAGTTCACACCTATGCGCTGAACGTCCTGCGCGAACGCCTGCCCGACACGCCGCTGATTATCGACGCGGGCTTGGGTTTACCCTCGCAGGCGGCGCAAGTCATGGAATGGGGTTTTGACGGCGTATTGCTGAACACCGCCGTCTCCCGCAGCGGCGACCCCGTCAACATGGCACGCGCCTTCGCGCTCGCCGTCGAATCCGGACGGCTGGCATTTGAAGCCGAACCGGTCGAAGCGCGAACCAAAGCGCAAGCCAGTACGCCGACCGTGGGGCAGCCGTTTTGGCATTCGGCGGAGTATTAAACCCGCCTTCATCATCAGAAAGGCCGTCTGAAAACCCCGCAAAAGGTTTTTCAGACGGCCTTTTTCTTATCAGCAGCCGCTTATTTGTGCCACACCTCGGCAAAGGCATCGGCCACATAACCGATGTTCGATTCGTTCAATCCGGCCACGCACATCCGTCCCGAAGCAAGCAGGTAAACGGCAAACTCTTCCTGCAAACGCCGTACCTGTTCGGACGAAAAGCCCGTGTAACCGAACATGCCGCGCTGTTTGAGGAAATAGGAAAAATCGCCCTCCGGCAGCTTGCGGCCCAATTCATCAAACAACCGCTGCCGCATGGCTTTGATGCGTTCCCGCATCTGCGTAACCTCTGCCTGCCAGCCGGCAAAAAGTTCGGGCGTATCCATCACCGCCGCCGCGACAAACGCGCCGTGCGCCGGCGGGCTGGAATAAATCCGTCGCACGCCGAATTTCAACTGGCCGAACACCAGCTCCGCTTCGTGCCGCGTCGGGCACACCACGCTCAATCCGCCTATCCTCTCGCCGTAAAGCGACAGGTTTTTCGAAAACGAATTGGCTGCAAACAGCGGCAGGCCGATTTCTGCCGCCCGCCGGACGGCGTAAGCATCCTGTTCGAAACCGTCGCCGAAGCCCTGATAGGCAATGTCCATAAACGGAATCAGGCCGTTTGCCTGTATCACTTCCAGCACCTTGTCCCATTGCCCGCGCTCCAAATCCACGCCGGTCGGATTGTGGCAGCACGGATGCAGCACCAACACGCTGTTGCGCGGCAGGGCGGCAAAAAAGGCCTGCATTTCGTCAAATTTCAGCCCGCCTGTCGCCGGGTCGTAATAAGGGTAAACGCCGACTTCGAAACCCGCGCCCCGGAAAATGCCTTTATGGTTGTCCCAAGTCGGATCGCTGACATAAACCTTGGCCTCGGGAAACCAGCGGGCAAGGAAATCCGCACCGATTTTCAGCGCGCCCGAACCGCCCAAAGTCTGGATGGTGGCAATCCGCCCTTCCTGCAAAGCGGGATGCTCCGCGCCGAACAGCAGCCTTTGCACGCCGTGCCTGAATGCCTCCAAACCTTCCATCGGAAGATAGGATCGGGGTTGCGCCACGGCCGCACGGGCAACCTCCGCCATCCGTACCGATGACAAGACGGGCAGCCGCCCGGCCTCGTCCAAATAAATACCGATACCGAGATTGACCTTTTCCGGCCGTTTGTCGGCCTGAAAAGTTTCTACCAGGCTCAAAATCGGATCACCGGGATAAAATTCGACGTGTTGAAACATTTTTTCTCCTGACTCTGTGTTTTGTTGGTTGGATACCCGACAAGCTAAGTATAATGAAGTAACACATTTTAAGATAAGGATTCATTGATATGAAACAGATAATCGTACCTTTAAGTGCTGAGGCTATGAAAAAATTAGATTACGACCAAGCTGATGATGATGAATTATATATAGTCAAACTTTCGGAGCAAGAGGTTAATTTGTTATTCGAGAAAAATTTTTTCAATAGAATAAATGAGATAATAGATACATACATAGATGATTATGAGTATGAAGAAATAATTGATTTAAGAAAATTAATTATTTTAAAAAATTTGTTACAAGATAATTTGGATAAAGAATGGGCAGATATTCCGCCGAAAATATATCAAAATATTTTATTTTTAACCAAACTGGCTATTGCCAAACAGACAGGTTTATTTTTCTTTTTTTAGATAGTACGTGTATTCAGGTTCTGCCACATCACCCCGTCCGGGCGTACTGTCCGCATAGTACACGCATCCTCCCCGAATATAGACAAAACAGCGCGCCCGTAAAAATAAAAGGCCGTCTGAAAACCGTATTTCAGGCTTTCAGACGGCCTTTCGATATGGCAAAACGGTCAAACCTCAAACCACCAGCCAAGCGTCTTTGTGTTGGAACATCAAATATAGTGGATTAAATTTAAATCAGGACAAGGCGACGAAGCCGCAGACAGTACAAATAGTACGGCAAGGTGAGGCAACGCCGTACTGGTTTAAATTTAATCCACTATAATCCGCAATGCTTCCGCTTTCGTATGCCGATCGCGCCTCGCTGCCGTTCGGCGGAATACGGCCGTCTTGGCGCACGAATTCCAGCACATGCGTTACACCGCCTTTTTCCAAGTTCAGGATGCAACCATGCTCTGTAAGCGTGCATCCGGTGATTTCGCAACCGTTCAGCACGGGCGACAAATCGTCCCACCCCTGCTCAAAATCGCAAAACCAGCCGCGAACGGCGTTTTCCGTTTGCGGATACACTTCAATCGGGCGGCCGTCCAAGAGCGTGCAGAAACCGGAGTGCCATGCCGTATAGACCAAATATTCGTCCGTATCCAGCAACAATCCGAAAAAGCCTGGGCCGCCCATGCCGTAAGTGCCGAGACAGGTGGAAAATCCCGTGATTTCCCGTCCGACGACGGATTTGTCCGCCAGCGAAACGGGGCGGTTAAACAACAGAATATCGCGTTGGAAGCGCATCAGGCCGTAAATCATCGAAGCGCGGTTGGCCTCGCGGCGCGACAAACCGACGGCGTAATGCGCCAGCCAGCCCTGCCCGCACCATTGCCGTGCCTCCTTTTTGACACCATCATGCAATAACTTTCCACATTGCCTTGCTGCAAATCCAAATAGGGATGGGTAGGCATACGGTTATCCTTTCAAATTACCTGTTCGGTTGGGGCCGTCTGAACATTCAGACGGCCTTTGCGGCCATACTGCAAACGCGCCGCATCCGCCACCCGATATGCGCCTGCATCATCGGCCGGGTTGGGAACCGGCGGGCAGGCTACCCGAAAATGGCTCGGTGTACAAAGGGCGGGAAGGATGGCTGCCGGACGGAGAGGCCGTCTGAAAGAAAAACGGCGGCGGCAAAATGCTATAATGCCGCCCGACCAAACAACCCGCAAAACCGCCATGCAGCCCGATTTTTCCCGCCCCGTGCTGGCCGTCGATACAGGCACCTCCTTCCTTTCCCTCGCCCTGCAAACCGACGGCCGCATCCTGTCGTGCCACACCGATGCCGGCAACAAACAGTCCGACCTCATCCTGCCGCAAATCGGCGGGCTGTTCGCCGAAGCAGGCATTACCGCCGCCGATTTGGGCGCGGTGGTCTACAACTGCGGGCCGGGCGCGTTTACCGGCCTGCGAATCGGCATCGGCGTGGCGCAGGGGCTGGCCGCGCCGTTCGGCACGCCGCTTATCGGCATTCCGTCGCTCGATGCGGCGGCCTATCTGGTGCAGGGGCACGGCGTACTGGCCGCTGCCGACGCGCGGATGGGCGAAGTCTTCTACGCCTGGTTCGATACCGCGAACCGCCGCCGCCTCAGCCCCTACCGCGTCGGCCGCGCCGCCGAAATTTCCGTGCCGGAAGGCACTGTTTTTTCAGACGGCATCGGCAACGCCTTCGCCCTGAACGACCCGCCGCCTTTCCCAGGCTCGCCCGCCATGCCGACCGCCACCGACTACCTCGCACTGGCCGCCACCGGCCGCTATCCCGCCGCCGATGCCGCCCATGCCGAACTGCTGTATGTCCGCGACAAAATCGCCCTGACCGCCGCCGAACAGGCCGCGCGGCGGGCGGCGGGGGAACAGGCGTGAACATCCGTCCCGCGACATCCGCCGATTGCGCCGCGCTGGCCGCCATCGACCGTGCGGGCAACCCCGCGCCGTGGTCGGCCGTCCAGTTTCAGACGGCCTTAAACAGCCGTTTCGACACCGTCCTGCTGGCCGAACATCAAGGCCGGCCGGCGGCTTTTATCGTTTGGCAGACCGTGGCGGACGAATCGGAGCTGCACCTCATCGCCACCGCACCCGAAAGCCGCCGCCTCGGCCTGGCCGCCGCCCTGATGCAGTGCTGGTTCGAGGCCGCCGCCGCACAATCGGTACGGCGGCTGCTGTTGGAAGTCCGCGCCGCCAACCTGCCCGCGCAAAACCTTTACCGACGGCACGGCTTTACCGAATGCGGCCGCCGCCGCGACTACTATTCCCTGCCCGACGGCACGCGGGAAGATGCCGTATTGATGGAGAAACCATGCTAGAAAGCCGCTACCTGCACCTGCACGAAGCCCTCGGTTTGGGGCCGATGTGGCTGAAACAGGGCGCGCGCCTGCTGCCGCCCGCCGAAGGGCAGGCCGGCCGTTTTCAGACGGCCTCGGATACCGCCCAGACGGTTCACACGGCCCCGCAGCCGGCGGCCGCCGTCTACGAGCGCGCAAAACAGCCGTCAGGCAACGCCCATGCCGCCACCCTGGCCGCCATCGGCGGCGCGTCCCGAAGGCAAAGCCGCGAACCGTCCGTACCGAAGCCTGCAGAACCTGCCGCAAATGCTGCAAACACCCCGTCCGACAGTCTGCAAGACGGCATCATCCCGCAAACGCAGGCCGACACCGCCCGCCTGTTGGCCGTCAGCATCTGCCCCGCCCCCGCCGACTTGGCCGCAGGCCGCCTGTTCAGCGGTGCGGACGGCGTATTGCTCGACAACATGCTTGCCGCCATCGGTCTGACCACCGCCGACTGCCGCCGCACCAGCTGGCTGCCGTCGGTGGAATTTTCCCCCGATGCCGCCCGATTGCAGGCCGCCGCCGAACGGATGCGCCACGAAGCGGCTTCCGGCCGCATCCGCGCCGTCCTGCTGCTCGGCCAGTTTTTCGAACAGCCGGAAAACGCCGCAGCCGTCGCCGCAACCTTCGGCAACCTGCCCGTATTCACCGTCCCCCATCCCGCGCGTATGTTGCGCCAGCCGCAGCTGAAAGCCCGTGCATGGACTGAATTGAAACGGCTGCGGCAATATTTGGAGGCCGTCTGAAAGCATAAAGGCCGTCCGAACAATTTTCAGACGGCCTTTATCATGCTGCCGATACTGTCGCCCGCCCGTTTTTCGGCGTACCATTCCCTCTGCCGGAACATACCGGCCATTATTCGACAAACCAGGAGAACCTGATGAAAAAAGCCTTATTCCTTGCCCTGTGCGGCCTGTTTGCCACCGCTGCCCACGCGGGTTGCACCGAAAGCGGCCAGCAGTGCGTGCACTACAAAAACGGCAACGTCGCCGGAGAAGGGGCGTGCTCGGTGAAAAAATGCCAAACCCCGACCGGCAGCAGCCTGAGCTGGAAACAGAAAAACGGCCCGGCCGTTTCGGTGGAAACCGATGCGAAAAGCGGCAAAACGCTGGTGAATAAAAAGCCGGGCGGACAAGTGAAAAACGGCAACGCCGCCAGCATGGGGCTGACCTGCTACGCCGCAGATGCCAATAAAAACGAACAGTTCTGCGCCACCAGTTATTGATAAGCCGCAGTTTGACGACAGGCCGTCTGAAAGCCGCCAAACGGGTTCTCCCCCGTCCAGGCCGCGCTTTCAGACGGCCTTATCTTTCGGCTGCCCGCAATAATTCCGCCACCAGTGCAGGCACGCCCCGAACCGCCGTTTGAGCCAGGATTTCCACGCCCGAAACATCGGCGTTCGGCTTGGGATCGATCAGGTACACGGGCACGCCGAAACGGGCATAGTGCAGCAGGGATGCGGCGGGATAAACCTTCAGCGACGTCCCGACCACGATAACGGTATCGGCGGCTTCGACCAAACGAACGGCTTCTTCTATCAGCGGCACGGCTTCGCCGAACCAGACGATGTGCGGCCGCAGCGGTCGGCCTCGGCTGTCGCGGTCGGACAGCGTTTGGTCGCCCCGCCACGGCAGGATTTCGTTTTCATCAACCGTGCTTCTGAGCTTGTTCAGTTCGCCGTGCAGGTGCAGGACTTTGCCGCTGCCCGCGCGTTCGTGCAGGTCGTCTACGTTTTGAGTGATGATTTGTACGTCGTAAGCGCGTTCCAAATCGGCCAGCGCGAAATGGGCGGCGTTCGGTTCGGCTGCCGCAGCGGCACGGCGGCGGGCGTTGTAGAAGTCGATGACGGTTTGCGGGCTGCGGGCGAACGCTTCAGGCGTGCAGACATCCTCCACGCGGTAGCCTTCCCACAGGCCGCCGCTGTCGCGAAAAGTTTGCAGGCCGCTTTCCGCGCTGATGCCCGCACCGGTGAGGACGACGCATTTTTTCATGGTTTGTTCCTTGTTGATTGATTTACCTGTCGGCTGCCGCTTATGTGTCCGACAGCTCGGTTCTGTACGCCACCTTATAGTGGATTAAATTTAAATCAGGACAAGGCGACGAAGCCGCAGACAGTACAGATAGTACGGCAAGGCGAGGCAACGCTGTACTGGTTTAAATTTAATCCACTATATTTATCGCATCTTCGCCTCATCCGAACAGCCTTCGTACAAATCTGCGGACATGCGGGTTTCAGGCGCAGGACGGGTTTGGCCGTTGCGGGCGGGCGTAATGGCTGCGACAGGGAATTGGCGGCATGCGGTATATATTCGATTAGAGGCCGTCTGAAAAACGGGAAACGGGGTTTCAGACGGCCTGCCCGGTTTTATTTGACGGGGCAGTCGAAATAAAGTTCGTAGGCCAGTTTGCTTTCGCGGACGCACACTGTGCCGCCTTGGCTAATGCGGTCCGAATAGCTGATTTTCCAGTCGTCTTCAAACATTTCATAGCCGGCCGGCATGTAGACAAACACTTTTTTGCATCCCCTGCCGCAGTCATGCACAGAACCGAAACGTGCCTGTTCCACTGTTTCAAATTTACTGCCGATCAGGCTGGCCTGACCAAGGATGGTGGCCAGCGACCATGTTGATGTAATACCGAGGGCCAGTATGATTAAACTGATTTTGGTCATCATGATGATGGCTGCGGTTATCCGCCCGACAACGGAGCGGCGGCGGTAGTGATGGGCGGGCAGGCCGAAAACGGTTTCGTGCATCCATACTTTGCGAACCACCCAAACATAGGGCGGCAAGATGAGAAGGGTAATGAGCAAGGCAAGCTGCCAGGCGGCGGCAGTCAGTTTGAAGGGATGGCCGAAGACAGTGTAGCAGATGGCAAGCACCATTATGACGCCATATCCCACTATTACGATTTGAAAACAAAACTCGCCCAGAGGAGTCATGGTAGCAAATAGGCGGCGGTATTCGGCGGACAAGGCTCTTTGAAAAACTTCTTCGCTGCTTTGTGCCTGCAAGGCTGCTAGAAAAGCATAGTGGTCGCGGCACAAGTCCAATCGGAAACGATAGACGTGACAGTCGGGGGAAATCGCGTGCAAGTAAACGGATCCACGCCTAACTTTGCGGTATTCGAATGTCCAATCAGTGGGACAGCTGAAACGTTCGCGTCCGAATGCGCCGTATAACACCAGCCGGTCGTTGGTCAGGGTTGCAAAACGGCTGCAGGTCAGGCCGAACCACATGCCTTCGGAGTAAATGATGCCGAGTAGGAAGATAAACAGGCTGACGGCAATGACCGCCCAATCGGGTAGGATGCCATGGATGATGAAGACAATGGCAGTAATGCCGGCAATCAGCGTCAGCAGTATCAGCAGGAAAAGGAACGAGATGAAAGCCCGTGTCAAGGAAACAGGGAAAGTCTGGAAGCCTATTGTTCGGGCGAAAATAGGAGTAAACAAATATTGTTGTTTGTTTTTCTGGTTCATCATTTTCCCTTTCCGTAGTATGTGATGTGCGGCTATGTAGTATGTGATGTGCGGCTATATAGTGCGAAGAGGATAAAGGCCGTCTGAAACATCAAACCGGGGTTTCAGACGGCCTTTTGCCTTATTCGGCGCGGTTGCGCAAGAATTGCAGCAAGAGCGGCACGGGGCGGCCGGTCGCGCCTTTTTCCTTACCCGACTTCCACGCCGTGCCGGCGATGTCCAGATGCGCCCACGGGTAGTTTTCCGTGAAGTGCGACAGGAAGGAGGCGGCGGTGATGGTGCCGGCGGGGCGGCCGCCTATGTTTTGCAGGTCGGCAAAGTTGGATTTGAGTTGTTCGCGGTATTCGGCAAACAGGGGCAGCTGCCATGCCTTGTCGCCGCTTTGGCGCGATGCGGCCAGGATTTCGTCGGCCAGCTCCTGCGTGTTGGTCAAAAGGCCGCTGGCAACGTGGCCGAGTGCGATGATGCACGCGCCGGTGAGTGTGGCGACATCGACTACGGCGGCGGGTTTGAACTGTTCGGCATGGCTCAGCGCGTCGCACAGTATCAGACGGCCTTCGGCATCGGTGTTCAGGATTTCGATGGTGGTGCCGTTCATGGCCGTTACCACGTCGCCGGGTTTGCTGGCGGCCGCGTCGGGCATGTTTTCGCAGGTGGGGACGATTGCGGTCAGGTTGATCGGCAGTTTGGCTTTGGCGGCAGCTGCGAATGCGCCGATGACGCTTGCCGCACCGCACATGTCGTATTTCATTTCGTCCATCGCTTCGCCCGGCTTGAGCGAGATGCCGCCGCTGTCGAATGTGATGCCTTTGCCGACGAGTACGACAGGGGCGGCGTTTTTGTCGGCCGCGCCGCGCCAGTGCAGTTCGATGAGGTAAGGGTCTTGCGCGCTGCCTTTGGCCACCGACCAGAACGAACCCATGTGTTCGCGGATATGGTCTTTATCGTGGATTTTGGCGGCCGCGCCGAATTTTTCGGCTTCGGCACGGGCGGTGTCGGCCAGATATTTCGGGGTGCAGACGTTGGGGGCGGTGTTGCCCAGGTCTTTGCACAGGTTGATGCCGTAGAGTTGGGCTTCGGCCCAATTCAGGGCGGTTTGCACGGCGTCGGCGTGTTCGGTGTGGAAGGTCGCGCCGTTGAGTTTGGCGGCTTTCTCGTCTTTTTTGAAACGGTTGAATCGGTAAGCGGCCTGTCCGAAGGCGAGCGCGAAGATTTCGGCGGCTTCGGCGGCTTGGTTTGGGTCGAAGCCGTTCAGGCCGATGTGCGGATTTTCCTGTTTTTGCGCCCATGCGGCGGCTTCGGCAGCGGCTTTTTCAAGCGCGTCGCGGCCGTCGTTTTCCGGCAGGGCAACCGCCACGGCTTTCAGTTTGCCCGATTCGGCGGTTTGGGCGGCGGCAAAACGTTCGCCTTCGGCCAGCGATTCGAGCAGCAGGCGGGCGGTTTCGTTGTCGGGTGCGTTTTCACGATTGCGGCAGATATAAAGCAATGCGCCTTCCTGATGCGGCTGCAAGGCGGCGGCTTTTGTGCTAAATTGCATCTCAATTTTCCTTTACGGGTGAACGCCGTTTGTTACGGCAATGCGTCATTTTAACGCGAATCTTCATCCTATGCCCGATACCTGTCCCTTGAAGCTTGTGGGAAGGCAGGCGGCAGGTTTAGAATATTTTTTGAAAACGGGATATGCATTTTCAATTGAAAATAAAATCCCCCCCAAAAGGAGCTATAAGGAGCTGTTATGAACAAGATGTTTGTTTGTTTATCTGTTTTGGCGGTTGCGCTGTCGGTCGGCGGCTGCAGGGGAGGGGCTAGCGCCCAGCAGAAACAGGATCTTTCCCATATGAATGCCCGCCAGCGCGATGAAGCAGGGCGCGAGGCCGCAGCCAATCTGCGCCGAACGGAGTTGAAGGAAGATGCAGACACGAAGGTGGCGGATATCCGCTACCGTGCTTCTGACGATACTTTTGTGTATACGCTGATATTGAAGAAAATCGCCAGTCCGAAAGTGCTCGATACCGCACGACGGCGCAAGCTCGATGCCATGCTCCATAAGGAGGGCAGAAAAGAAATCTGCCGTAGCCGAAATATGCGCGATTTAATGGTGCACGGGCGTTATTCAGTGGAATACCGCGTGCTCGCGCGCAACGGCAGGGCGTTGTCTTCTCCGATACACATCAGTGCCCGGGATTGTTGAGGTTTGGGCTGGGAAGTCGCCGCATCGATGCGGAAGAAAAATACGGGCGGCCGGAGAATGCGGTCCGATATACGGATTCGGGCAAAAGACCGTCCATAAAACCGCAGGCCGTCTGAAAACTTTTCAGACGGCCTTTGAAGACAAAACATGATATACCGACAAAACTTCGTCAAAGAACTCACTTTTACCGCCATCGGCATCTTCGTCGTCATCCTGGCCGTGCTCGTTTCCACGCAGGCCATCAACCTGCTCGGCCGTGCCGCCGACGGGCGCGTGGCGGTGGATGCCGTAGCCGCGCTCATCGGCTTTTGGACATTGGGCATGACCCCGCTGCTGCTCGTTTTAACCGCCTACATCTCCACACTCACCGTCCTGACCCGCTTCTGGCGCGACAGCGAAATGTCCGTTTGGCTTTCCTGCGGCCTGTCGCTGCGGCAGTGGGTACGCCCCGTATTGTCATTCGCCCTGCCGTTTGCCGCACTGGTGGCCGCCATGCAGCTTTCCGTATTGCCGTGGGCCGAACTGCGAAGCCGCGAATTTGCCGAAATCCTAAAACAAAAACAAGAACTCTCGATGGTTGAAGCGGGCGAATTCCGCACCTTGGGCAAGAAAAACGGCCGCGTTTATTTTGTAGAGACCTTCGACACCGGCTCCGGCATCATGAAAAACCTGTTTTTACGCGAACAAGACGACAAAGGCCGCGAAAACATCATCTTCGCCAAAGAAGGCCGCTTCTCGCTCACCGACAACAAGCGCACGCTCGAACTGACCCAAGGCTACCGCTACGGCGGCATCCCCGGCGAAGCCGACTACAACCAAGTCTCCTTCGAGCATCTCAACCTAATCATCAGCACTACGCCGAAAATCATCAATCCGATAGACCACCGCCGCACCATCCCGACCGCCAAACTCATCGGCAGCGACAACCCACAGCACCGCGCCGAGCTCATGTGGCGGCTGAGCCTGCCCCTAGCCGCACTTATATTGAGCATATTGGCCGTCCCCCTGTCCTACTTCAACCCGCGAACCGGCCACACCTACAACATCCTGTTTGCCATCGGATTCTTCCTCATCTACCAAAACGGCCTAACCTTCCTGCGTAATGCCATAGAAAACGGCAAACTGGGCTTTTGGACGGGCTTCCTGCCCATACACATCATCATGCTGGCCGCCGCCGTCATCTTGCTGCGTGTGCGCTCCATGCCCGCCCAACCCTTCGCCCAAGCCCTGAAAGCCGCATTGAAAGGCCGCGCATCATGACACTCATCGCCCGCTACCTTATCAAACAGCTCAGCATCACCACCCTGTACGCCATGTTTGCCCTGCTCGCCCTATACAGCTTCTTCGACATCGTGGCCGAAGTGGGCGGCGTGGGCGAAGGCGGCTACACGGGCATCAAAATGATGCAGTACGTCCTGCTGCAAATCCCCGACCACGCCTACCAAATGATGCCTCTGGCCGTACTCATCGGCGGGTTAATCGCATTGAACCGCCTGGCCGCCAACAGCGAAATGACCGTCATCAAAACCAGCGGCATGAGCACCGCCAACATCATCGCCATCCTGCTCGGGTTCGGCCTGATATTCGCCGCCGCCACCGCCCTTTTGGGCGAAAGCGTCGCCCCCACCGCCAACCGCTACGCCCAAAACCTGAAAACCATGGCCAAAAACGGCAAAATCAGCACCGGCGCGCAAGGGCTGTGGATTAAAGAGCAAAACAACATCATCAACGTGCGCGAAATGCTGCCCGACCAAAGCCTGCGCGGCATCAAAGTCTTCCGCCACGACCAAAACTTCAAACTGGCCGAAAGCTGGCAGGCCGAATCCGCCGTCATCGCTGCCGACGGTGGCTGGAAGCTGTCCAACGTCCGCCGCAGCATCTTGGACGGCGACCGCGTCCGTACCGAAAAACACGACGGCGAATACTGGCAGGCGGGCATACGCGGCAGCCTGCTCGATGTACTGCTGGTCAATCCCAACCAAATGTCGCTCACCGCGCTGACCGCCTACATCAAGCATCTTGAAGACAACAAGCAGCAGGCAGACAGCTATAAAATCGAATGGTGGCGCAAGCTCATGTACCCCGTCGCCACCGTCGTCATGGCCTTGGTCGCACTCGCCTTCACCCCGCAATCCACCCGCCACGGCAACATGGGTTTGAAACTTTTCGCCGGCATCTGCCTCGGGCTGGCCTTCCATTTCGCCGGACGGCTGTTCGGCTTCACCAGCCAGCTCTACGGCGTACCCGCCTTTGCCGCCGCCATGCTGCCCACCGCAGCCTTCGCCGCATGGGCGGTGTGGTTGATACGGAAGCAGGAAAGGCGTTAAACGGAAATATAAAAACAGGCCGTCTGGAAACCGTATTTCAGGTTTTCAGACGGCCTTATTTCCATCCGGCTTAGTCGTCGCGGCGGACTGAAACCACGCGGCCGGTACGGGCATCGACCTTCACTTTGTATTCGCGCCCGCGTTTGACGATTTCCACATCATAATGCGGATAACCGTCATCACGGTCGAAATCAATGTCTTTTACACGCCCGCCGATACGGGAGAGTGCGGCGCGTCTCGCCTGTGCATAGCTGATGTAGCGGCCATGTGCATACTTGGATCTTTTCGCCTTATAGCTTTGGCTGTAACGCGGACGGTAGTCATCATCATCGTACCAATCGTCATCGTCGGCGAAGGCGGGCGCGGCGGCCAGCAGGGCAAAAGCGGAAAGGGCGGCAATCAGAGTATGTTTGAATTTCATCGTTTTTCCTTTTCGGTTGCGCCTTGTGTCGGCGTGATGTTATCAGCCGTTGTGTACGGCAGGGGGCATGATACGCCCAATGGATTAGCGTAAGATTAGCATCTGCCCAAAGCAGCTGTTTGACGACAAAAGGCCGTCTGAAAGCTCTGTTTCAGACGGCCTCTCCCATTTAAAGCACTAAGCTTCGCGCCCTGCCTTCAACACCAGCCGGGCAAAGAGTGCGACACCGGCTGCGAAAAAGCCCAAGCCCAACCATTTTGCCGCCGTATCCCAGTTTTCCAAATTAAGCGCGAGCGGCGCGTCCGAACCGCCGTTGGTTACGGAAACGGCGATGATGAAGGCCATCACCACGCCGATCAGGCTTTCGCCGACAATCAGGCCTGCCGAAAACAGCGTGCCGATGCGTTCGGCGTTTTTCAGACGGCCTTCACGGTTTTCCGCCTTTTTGCCGACCGCATACTTCAATACCGCCGCCAACAGCGCACCCGCCACAATCGGCATAGTCACCGACGGCGGCAGATAAATACCCATGCCCACCGCCAATACGGGCAGCGCAAGCTTGCCGCCGGACGATTTTTTCAACACCAAATCAACCACAATCAGCACAACGCCGATACCGACGCCGATAAAAATATAATCCCATTGCAGATTGTGCGAGAAGATACCTGTGGCAATCGTCGTCATCAAAGTCGCCTGCGGGGCGGCCAGGGCCTGCGCCGCGTCCATGCCTTCGCGCGGCATCGCGCCGGTAAAGCCGTAGGCTTCATACAGCAACTCCAACACCGGCGAAATCACAAATGCGCCGACGATACAGCCGATAATCAACGCCACCTGCTGCCGCCAAGGCGTCGCCTTCATCAGATAACCCGTTTTCAAGTCTTGCAGGTTGTCATTCGAAATAGAAGCCACCGCAATAACGGACGAACCGCAAAACAGCGTCAGCGCGAGCAGGAACTTACGGTTGGCCTCGTCCGCCATCAAACCGTTCGACTCGCCCACCAGCAGCAACACCAGCGAAATCGCCACAATCGACACAATCCCCACACCCGAAATCGGGCTGGAAGACGAACCGACCAAGCCTGCCATATAACCGCAGGCGGCGGCAACCAAAAAGCCGATGACGGAAGCCAAAAGCGTGCACACAATCACCAACAACCATGCCATGCCGCCGGAAATGTGCGAATCGCCGATAAAGTGGTAGAAAGATACGCCCAAAATCAGCATCATCGACAACACCCAGAAAATCATGGCCTTGGGCGATAAATCCTGATCCACGCGTTCTGCTGCGGGCGCACCGCCGCCGAAGCTTTTGAACGACATTTTCATGCCTTCTGTCATCGGCTTGAGCAGCATCAAAAGCGTCCAAACCGCCGCGATACCGATGGTACCCGCGCCGATAAAGCGCACTTTTTCCTTCCACAGCTTCATCGCAAACGCCACCATTTCCATATCGGCAGGCT
>ERZ773049.501-NODE-501-length-24309-cov-5.114249_pt1 | contig 24309 bp, 29 predicted proteins | sample MGYA00580633_ERZ773049 | MGnify/ENA primary metagenome ERZ773049 (study PRJEB29015, sample SAMEA2737991) | human oral metagenome | biome: human oral; feature: human-associated habitat; material: dental | place: China | collected 2066 ...
ATATAATAATAAAGTTAAAAATAAATAGATTAAGGAGAAAAATATGATTATACCCGCAGCAATTATAAAAGTGATAGGTTTTAAAAATGATTCAAGTACGCAAATAACAGATGAATGCCAAGAAGACTCCACAACAATCCGTGTGCAATTAGACAATTTGAAAGTGGCTGACGTTAAAATGCTTCCAACTAATGCTAGATACAAAGAGTCGCTAAAAAGTTTTATAGATTTTAAAGCTAATTCCATATTTAAACAAAGTGAAGTTACTAAGGCGGTAAGCGAAATAATGTTTTCGGATAATCCGAAAGTTTTACAAGCTATTGCGGAGCAGACTAAGTTATCTAAGGATAAAAAAGAGGCTATTACATTTTTGGCTAAAAAAGCTATATACAAAAAGCGCGTAATTAAAAAGACTTCGGTCATTCGCATACCTATCGCAGAAAACGAAAGAAATGGAATAATTTCTCTTAATTCCAAATGCTTACACGTAAAAACCAATCCTGATCAAAGTCTTTGTTGGGGTACTAGCGGCGTATATTATCAAGCTCAAACTTCAAATCATATCCCAATAGAGCTTTGTAATGCATCAAAGGGTTATATTTGGATTAAAAGTTCCGATTTGATCTCTTTTGAGCAAATTAAATCTTTATTAGAGCATTCAATTAGAACGATAGATAAATGTTTATCTGACGGAAAGCCCCCTTTCCTTTTAGGAATTGACCATCCTAAAAATCCAAACACTCCCTATGGAACAATCGCCATTAATTTGTTTAATATGAGAGAATTTGAAAGGGCTACTAAGAAAAACAATAATCTCGTTCCTTCTCAATTCTATGAAGATTATAAAACGTATTTAATAATGCTAATAAATCTTTTTAAAACCAACAAGCAAGCTTGCGCAGAATTTAAAGCAACTTTGCCAATGGTACTAAAATATGATGATTTCTCTAAGCTTTTAAATACCGCCGGCGAGCATGGATGTTTTTCTCCTTTAAAAACATTAAGCAGATCGTTAATCGATCTAAATTTTAGCACCGAAAATCCTTCTATAAAAGATAATGCTAAAGCTTATATAGATAATTGGCTACAAGATTTTGAAAATACGATATTTAAAAACGGAAAAGTTTTATCCGTTCTAACACTTCCCGCTCCTACAATTTTCGGAGAGAGCGAAAGCTGGGGCTTTTTACAAAATAATATATCCTCTGACAAATTTACTTTATCGTTCGATAAAACCAAAGAGCTATTTTATGAAATTCAAAACTATATTAATGGGCTCAAAGGAAATGCGTAAGTGCGTTTTAGGCGGTGTTTCCGCAATAGCGGAAATATTAAAACCGCCTAAAGCGCAACAATGATGAAAAACTAATTTTAGTTTTATAATGAATATAAGTTTTTCGTATTTTACGAAGATCTAATTTTTTATTAAAGGAGAGAACATGCCAACAGCAGAGTTTCAAGATTTTAAGAATCTTGTTATCATTGCCGGACCTTCAGCCGGCGGAAAAGATACTACGGCTAACCGCCTAATAGATACTTTTGGGTATCATAGATTAGTATCCACTACTACTCGCGCTATGCGCGACGGAGAAATAGATGGCTTTCAATATCGCTTTGTTCCTGAGTCAGCTTTTTTAGATGCCGAAACCAAAGGTTTTTTCTTAGAAAAAATCGAGTTTTGCGGCAGTAAATATGGCTTATCGATTGATGAGCTATATAATCTAGGAGAGTTTAATGTTACTATTATGACTCCTGCAGGTATAATGGCGGTAGAAAAATACCTAAAAGATGCTAAAAAAAGCCATATTCTTCTATCGAAGGTTTTTATTGACATTTCCTTAGAAGATCAGGTAAGCAGGCTTCAAGCTAGAGGCTGCAATATGAACGAGATTTTCACTAGGCTTCAAAGCGGCATAACAAATATTAAAAATACCGCTTTAAGCTATGATCTTGTTTTAAATAGCTCGTTTCAAAGCCCTGATGAAATAGCTAATTTGGTAAATTCTTTAGTTTTCCACAAGAAAATTAATGAAAGCTCCAAAGAGTTGCTAAGGCATATCTGGGCTTTAAAGGAAAGGGAGTAAAAATGGATTCAGCCATTTTTTACAAGCCGCGGCAAGTGGCTTTAAGTTGGAAAGAGCTACAGATGCTTGGTTCTTTCCCAAAAAATGAGGAAACGCTAAACGTTAAGATTGCTAATCTCCATAATATACCGGCTACCGATGAAGCAAAAACTTTGGAGGAGTGGTATAAAAATTGGAGTTTAGTACGTGATCCTCGCGAGAAGGTTCGTAAAATTTTCTTTTTCGATACAGAAACACATAAGCTTAATGGCTTTGCAATTTCGATAGGTTGTATTCTTTATGATCTAATCGACGATAGTATTGAAAAGAAATTTTATAAGTTGATAAACCCGCAAACGCCGATCGATCCTGAGGCGATGAAGGTTCATGGAATTAGCGACGAAGCCGTCGCTAATGAGCCTTTGTTCGCCGAAGTATTTCCTGAAATCCAAGAAATGCTTTTAAGAACCGATTTGATTTGCGGATTTAATGTCGAGTATGACCTCAACGTTTTAATCCGTGAATCCGAGCGCGCGGGAATATTTCCTCCGGTTTATGCTTACCTTGACTTAATGCAGCGCGTTAAGGTTGAGGTAGGCGCCAAAGGCTCAACCGGAAGGTTAAAAAATCCGAAGCTTAAAGAGTGCGCTGATTTTTATGGCGTAAAAAAGGACGAAAGTAGCTTGCATAACGCTTTATACGACACGGAAGTAACGTTAGAAGTTTTTAGAGCGGCTATTAAACGTTATAAAGAAGCTCAAGGATTTTAAATTTGAAAGCGAATTTTTTAATTCGCTTTCCTTTTCTTTTAGAAAATTTTTAAACTTTTAAAATCTTTTCTTTCAAAAACTTCCCTGATCTGAATTTAACGAAATTTCTTTCAGGAATATAAATCTCTTCTCCCGTTTTTGGGATCACTCCTTTATGAGCTTTTCTCGTTCCTAAAGAAAATGTACCAAATCCCGTTAAACGAAGATCTTCGCCTTTAAGTAGTGTTTCCTCTATCGTATCGAACAAGGTTTCTACAAATATCTGAGTATTTTTTTGAGTAGTATTTATCGACATATTTTGAAGTTTAACCGTAACTGTTTTAACTAAATCTATTTTATTCACTTTGATCTCCATTTTGTATTTCTGTAATAACTATTCTATTGATTTTTTTACTTTAAATCAAGGAAACTTAAGCGTTTAAATTGATTTTAGATTTAATTGCATGTTTGATACTATTGCTAAGCAACAAAAAGCCTGATGCATCTTTACCGAGCTTGGGCTTTCCATCTTCAAGCATAACTTCCAAACCTCTTTTAAAATAGCCTTTTATGTTTCTATCTTTGCGTTTGATTTCAGGTTTTATCTCTTCGGATTTAATTTCGGAAGTTGAGATATCTACTTCTTTCTCTGCCGCACCGGAATTATATTCCTCGGAAGTTAATTCGTTAAAAGAAAAATCTTTCCTTCCATAAACTTTAGAGGCTATGACTAGGCACAATCCTACAACTGTGCCAGCAATAGCTCCTGCGCCGAACATTATTAAAAGTTTTAACAAAATTTCCAATTAAAATCCTTAATGTTTAGGAACGTATTCATCCGGCTTTTTATCTTTCCTTTCAAAAGGATTTATAGTTTTATCATCATATAAAAATAGGAATTTGAAAACTTTCTTTCCATGTTCCGACAAAGAAGGCTCCCATTCAACCATTACCGCGCTGTCATTCGGCTTACCTAAAATGAATGGATGAATATTATTGTTTAACTGTCCATCATGTTTTAGATCGCCGGAATTAAATAAGCCCGAAGATAGGTAATCAAAAGCAGCCCATTCATTTTTGTAAGAAGGAACTTTTTGAGTATTTATATAATACCTCTCTCCTTCAATCTTAGCCATTAACTCATCGTAGCTTAAGGACTTAGGCGAATAAACTAAGTAGAAAGCAAGGTTGCTCATATGCCCCGACCAATATGGGTGAATGCCGCCTAAATACTTCTTTTCTAAGTTACTTTCATTATCTTTAGAGGCTTGATCGTGCATAAGTGAACCCGGTGCATCATAGATATCCGCTATGTGATCTTTAGTAAAGATATATCTATAAACGTTATCCGAAAGCTGAAAAGTTTCGGTTTTAAAAGAAGGCGCAAGCTCGCTCTTATCAAACGTTTTAAAGCTATTACTTGCTGTATCGTAGCGTCCAAAGTATGCTGGAATTAATCCATCGTCCGGCTGAATTACCCATTGAGAAACTATCTTTCTTTCAGTCTTTCCTTCCGCATTTATCGTGTTAATAACCTTTTCTTGCCAATATTCTGCAAATTCCTCTTTTCTAAAAACCTCCCATTTATCATCAGGCTTTTTAACTAAATAAGTGTAATCTTTGAATTGAACTTTGCTGTCTTTCGTTTGAACCTGTGCTCTGTTAGGATCGGTCTTTATATAGTAAGAGCCGTATCTTGCATGATAACGCTGATCCAATCTGGCAACCATATAAAGGTATTGAGGCGTTTTAAAATCAAATGAATTCGGCTTTAAATCCACAGCAACCGTATATCCATCATTAGCCGTAGCCCCTCTTTTTAAAATATATGACATATTATGCGGAGATGGAGTTCCTACCGGATATTTAATCATATTCATAGTAAGGTTTTTGGTCATATATAAATAAGCTGCGTCTTTTTGCTCTGCAGTAAACATGTTTTTTAATTGTTCCGGATCATTAAGATCGGCAGAAAGTTCTCTCTCAATATCAATTTTTGGGCGGATGTTTGAAGTTAAAGCCTTATTTTTGACGGTATAAACGATAGTGTTATCGTTTTGAACGACCATTTCGTTTAACGGGCGCAGATTAACATCTTTAAATAACTCCTCGCATCGCTTTTTGGTGCATTGAGTATTGGTTTTGTCATCTACGCAATCAATTTCAGCCTTATACATAGTAGCTTGCGATCCGTAATCTCCTTTGTAATGATCGTAAGTGGTTAAACACTCCTCTTTAATATAGCAATTATTAAGGCAGCTTTCCTCATCAAAGAAAGCCCCGGTAGTGCTTTCCGGTCCGATCTTATATTTATTTGAATTACATAGATACATAGTGTTGGTATCTTTGCCCGAGCCATAATTAATCTCAGTACTTTCTAATCCGCCACATTCTCTTTTAGACGCGACTAATTGTCTAATAGGGCAATAAAAAAAGGAATCGGAAATGTGATTTGCTTTTATCTCGGTAATTTTTATTTGACCCCCAAATTTTTTAGTAAAGTCATCAAAAATATAATCGAACTCTTTTTTCATAAATGGGTTATCCGATACATAAGGCTTCCAAAACTTAATTTGAAGTTTCGTCATTTGCTTATTTACCGGAATTGTAAATAATGCAGTCTCTTTATCGGCTGTAATCATAACGCGATCGGCTATGGTTATGGGAGCTAAATTTTTATCATCGGGGATTTCTAAAATCGAATAACGAAACCTAATAAATGACTTTCTTAAAAAATCTTTCCAATCATCATCTGTTAAATCTTTATCTTTCTTAGTTCTAATAACATTTACTTTAAAACTTACATTATGAATAGGAATAATATCTTTCGTAGTAAGTGTGAAACTAGCCTCATTTACGTCATAGCTTGGAAATAATGAAACTTCTTTCGTGCTAATATCAATCTCCGCTTTTTCTATTTTCTTTTGTTGAATACATTTAAAATCTTTCGACGAAGATTTACAATACTGATTGCAAGTATCTTTGGCCGCCGTTAGATTTACCTTTCTTAGTGAAGGCGATAAATTCATGAGGCTTGCAGCTGATGGGTTAGCAAGATTTTCTACAATATTTCCTTTAGCATCTGTAAAACGCGTAGTTTTTGCTGCATCTTGCTTTACAGAATCTGGTAAATTGCCCGGAAATCTAAAGCCGTCTTTGCCTTTAATAGGGCAATAATAGGCGGGTAATAGGTTTCTTGAAATTTGACATTTTATAATCGGAATTTTCATTTTCTCGGTTAATTGCTTTTGCAAATCCGGTAGCTGTTTATATGCTTCTTTTAAAGCTCCCACATTTTTCTGCAATAAAATCCCTGTGTCGGCTTTTCTTGGTTCATATCCATTATCTTTATAAACTTGAGTTGCGTTATGATCAAGCTCTTTTAATAAAGGATCGGTAGTATCGGTATTTTCCGTTTCAAACATGCTTTTAACTTGTAATCCGCCAGCAGTAACATCTCGAGAATTGACTGTTTGATTCATTAACTCTCGCACTGAAATTCCTTGTCTTTTAGCTTCCTCTTTTAATTTTGCTTTATTTTCTCTTTCCTTTTCCTCATGCTCTTTCGTTCCGCTCGAGCCTACATAAGATTCAAAGCCCTTACGCCACTCATTATATTTCTTTTCATCCTCTTCCTTTTGCTTATCGGTCTTATAATCGGCAGCATTTTCGCTCGTTATTTCGGTAGCCCCCTTTTTAATTGCGGCTACGTTACCGCTCTCATCGATTACGGTAGTAGAGTTATTTTGCCCCAAATTTCTATTTATGCGCGTTCCGGTTTCAACTTCTCTTTCGGGCAAGGTGTCGTTACCGATAATTCTATCGGTTTTTAATCCTTCGGTATTAGAGGTTTTTTTACCTGTTTTAGAATCCGTGCCTAAAATTCCGTTGTTAATGAACGTCGTTCCCTCGGGATCGGGCGGAGTATTTTTGGCATCTGAAAATGCGTTTGATATAAGTAGGGCCGATGTTATAAGCGAAAGAAAGATTTTACTCATTTTGTGTTTCCTGTAACTTTGGTTTGTAAATTTGGTTCGCATCTAATATTCTAACATATTCTTTAAATTTCTTGTCCGCGCCATCGGTTTTAGATATCTCATCAAAAAAAGTTCTTAAAGAAACATCGCCCCTGATGAGGTAATCAACTTTGCATTCGGTTACGCGAGGCGTTGCTGTAGAACAATGGGCATAAGCCATCGCAGGAACTTTCTCTACTTTATAAGCTTGAAAGAAGCGTGGATCAAGTTTTAATTTAAAATTGCCTATTACATAAGGTTGATATTTAATCGGAAGCTTTTTTAGATAATCGTTCCATTCAACCATATATTGTTGAAAATCATCGGGTGCTCCGACCAAATATTGTTTAGTTAAAAGCTTTACTCCATTTTCTTGCAAAATAGAAACGCTTGATGCAATATTGCTTACCGCATCTCTTGGAACGGAAGCCGAAAACATATAAATGATAAAATCTTTACTTCCTTGAATCAAAGCAGCGGCATCTCTAATTTCTGAAATTATTTTGATGCGCTCTTGTGCCGTTAAAAAGCCATCATCTCCTTGCATATTCTCTAAAGATTTTAACTTATCGGCAAAAATCCCGCCATCCTCTACATTTTTAGTAAAATCGCTATAACTATCTTCTTGAACATCTCCGTTTTCAATTGAGCTTTCCGGCGTTAAATGTTCAAATGAGCTTTTGGCTTCATCTTTCCAAAATTTTAAATTTTCCTCAGTCATTCCAAATGGTGCAGAAAAACTTAGGCTAGCTATTAAGGAGATCGCACATATTTTTTTTAACATCTTAAATCCTTATTTTTTCTTTCCGGCATTATCGTAATCCGATTTTTTACAAAAGTATGCAAAAGCATAATAATCTCTTCTATCCCAGACGACATAAACGCTACCTTTTGCGCCTGGAACGTTTTTAGCTGTAGAAACCGTTATACCTCCGGCACCTACCTCTTTTGCGGAGCCTACCGTAGGATAGGCTAGTTGAAGCAAGTATTGAGAAGGAAGCGGTAACAAAAAAGGCTTCCAGCGGCACATAGTATCTAAGGCGTTATTAAGTCCGCTAAATTTAGCTTCATAGGCTGCGGCTTGATCTGAAGTTGCGGCGGAAGCGGAGTCGGGAAGGGCTCCCAAGTCTAACATTGCATTGGTTTGTTTATAAAGGAATGGAACTGGAGATAGCGCACTTGCTCCATGCAAAACGCCCATGATGCCATGAAACATTAACGAAGCATCGCCTATCGGATCAAAGCCATCTACGTATCCGCCTACCGGAGAAAAGCCATGGCACCCATCTACATAAAACATAGTATCTCTTACGAAATTTAGCCTTGTTCTAACTTTTTGAGTGTAATCGCCTATTATCTTTGAATGCTCTTTCCTATCAGCCTTTCCTTTTACTCTGTCGTTTACGTAAGTAGTAAGCGAAGTTTTGTTTTTATTAAAGCTTGTAGAGCCTCCGGTTATCTTTTTAGTTTCCTTTTCCATTGAGCCGCCGTAAGTCATAGTTATAGCATTTACGACTTCTGTAGAAACGCAATCAAGTAAAGTTGAAAGAAGTCCGTTCGGAGTAAATAGAAAGATCATGTGAGGAATTAACTTCATATAATAAACATCCATTTTCCAAGATGGGTCAAATTCACTTAGATATGGAATGACCATATTTCCTTCATGAAAGCATACGAAACCTAACGTCTTTTTAAAGATCATTCCCATAATAGGAATATAAATGAAGTGCGCGTCGTAAGCTACGCCTCTTGCGGCGTGAGAATCCGCATCTATTTCATAAAAATATCCGCCTTTAATCACTCGCCCATTCAGATCAATATTTGCAAACGGGAAATAAAGCGGGCGCTTAGTCGTTTCCATATACCCGATCGGCTCAATCATGTGAGCTTGAACGCCAAAAGCGCAAGTCAGCGGATCGCCGTTTTTACAACACCAATCAAAATTTAAACTCATCTCAAATTCTTCAATAAAAAGATTCCATTGAGTAGTAGAGAAAAGATTTAAAAGCGGATGTGCTAAAACCGTATCGTTGCCGATGGGCGAATCATTATTGCTTTCTTTGGTTTGAGTTCCCGTTTTTTCTGAAGGTGTAGTAGTCGTCGTAGTCGTGCTGGGCGTTCCTCCGGAAGCAAATGCGAAAGTCTGAAACGATAAAACAGATATTAGAAGGAAAGATATAAGTTTTTTCATTCAATGCTCCTCACGTTTTTAGAAAAACTTTCATAACTATAATATGTAAATTGTTTTTGATCGCTTTCAAAATGAAGTTTGGATGGGTAACATTTTAACCCAAATCTACTTTCTTGCATCTCTGAAGTCGGATAAATATCAAGCTTAGGAAATTTTTCTCGCAAATCTCTAACATCGGCATTGGCTATTAAAAATAAGCATTTTGGCTCTTTTGCCATAAAGCTTTTAATCTGATTTTCACCCGAAATCATATTTCTCGCATCTACAAAGCAAATATTTAGTTCTGTTCCTTGAGGTAATTTGGATTTTATTTTATCGCCCTTTCTTACTATCATTCTTCCCATTGGATTAATTATGTCAGTAGGAACGGTATAAATATCCGTTTCGGATTTTCCTTTTTCATCTTTTTCGCATAAAGGAAGGTTTGTGCTTCTATTGGCCGCGGCAGCAATCTGTTCTTCTACACTTTTTCTTACCAGTTTTTGATCCAGTTTAAAATTCTTCGCCGTTTGCTCTATCTGAGCTAAAATATCTTGCTCTTTTATATCATACAGCCTTCCTTGAATACCCAAGTCTACATAATCTTTCGGAGCCGTTTCCTCTTCGATATTTCCCCAAAGTAATGAGCAAAGAAGTATCAAAGCGATCTTATTTATTCTCATTTTTTATTCCTTATCTCAGTGTTAATTTTTGCCTTTGCATAAAGCAATCTAAAATCTCTATCTACGAATTCCGGAATTAGCCCCGCATCTATTTGAGCAGCGCAAATTGCTTCGCCGTCTTTTACATTATCTACGGCTTCATATTTTTTATCTGAATATTCCCAATCGAAAAGTAATTTTGTATAAGCGCCGTAGCATAATTTATGTCTATAAAGAGTATCTGAAAATAACGGCATATATTTAGCTACTACCTCATCAAAAAACTCTCTTTGAACATTCTTATCCGGATAAAAAATCAGAATGTAATTCGTTATTATACTAACGCCTTGAAAAGCTCCTACGGGGTTATCGGTTTCTTTAACGAAATCGCCTAAATATTTTAAGGCGTCAAACCAATTAGCAGTAGCCCTTCCTTGAACGATTTCTAATGGAATTTCTTGCGGGGGTTTCGGCATAGACCTAAATTCTCTAAAAAGGGCATTTTGAGCTTTTTGCCAAGTATCGTTTGAAATGGCTTGAGATATATATTCATCGAAATTGCTTTGAGTATCGCCCGTAATAAAAACGTAATCCGAAATCATGTGCGAATTCTCAGCTTCCTCTTTCGTATATTGATGAAACTCTTTTTTTTCTACTATTTCTCCGATATCTAATTCGGCAAACAATGCGGTAGCGATAAAAAGAGCGCAGATTGATTTTAGCATTTTTGTTTCCTTTAAATTTTACTAGCTATCGCTTTTTGAATAGCGTGAATTCTAGCTTGAATAGCCTCTCTTTGATCCTCATCTTTAACGTTTTCTAGCTCTTCTGTTAATCTTCTCTTAATAGAGGAAAGAGTAGGTAGGCTTAACCTTTCCAAATCGGAAAGATCGACTTGCTTTTGATGTTCTTCAGCCAACTTTTTAATAATATCCATTTTATTAACATTTTGCGAATTTGCAAATCGTTCGATATCGCGTCTAATATTGGTTTTTCCGGTGCTTTCTAACAAAGCTTCATAATCGGCATTCGTTGCCAAATATTTATTAAGATCGGTTTGTATTTTCTCTTCAGTTGTTTCTCCCGGGATGGCAACCTCTGAAAAACTGATTATTCCTCCGTTTTCTCGAATTATATCCTCGAGCATTTCGGTTTGAGTTTTAGAAAAATCTATCGGTTTTTTCTTTAGCTCTTCTTCCTGCTTTTTACGTTTTTTCTTTTTCTCATTTTCCTCTCGTTCCTCGATTAACTTCTTTTTGACTTGAGCTTCACGTATTTGAGTTATGCGATCTACTTCCTTATCTACTGCTTCTTGTTCCTCTTGCTCTTTTTGTTTTTCAGATTCCTCGCTCTCTTTTTCTTTTGCTTTTTCCTTTTCTTGCTCAAGTACGCTCTTTTTATCTAATCCTTTTTCTTTTATTGCTTCAGCCACCTTTTCATCTTGGGGTTTCATGCTCTCAAAAGTTTTATTTTTATCCTCTTCGCTAATGCTAAAATCTAGCGTTCTAGCTTTTTTGACTTCCTCCATAACTTTTTCATAATTCTCTTTAGTTATATACGGATTTCTAGTATTTCTATTTACCGGGTTTAAAGCCCATTTAATAGCTTTTTTCAAATCCGTTTCGGCTCTAATTTCATCGGCTCTTTCAAACATTCCAGCATTCTTTTTATCAGCTTCCGCTTGTTGAGCTAATCTTCGTTGTTCCATTACGTTAGGCGCTCCGTTAGGTCCTACGGTAGCACCTATTGCTTTTACTCCCGCACTTGCCGTAGGAAGTCCTGCTTTTGCATTAGGAAGTCCTGCCGTAGCCGATGGAAGGCTTTGCTTATTGCCTGTTAGAGCATTAACTAAGCCCTCTTTATTAATGGCTCCGTTTGTTAATTGATCAGGTAAACTTGCGTTAGTGTCCGTCTGCGGAGTTCCTAATGTTTTTGATTCTTCATTTCCGAGCACGGTTTGTGCATCTTTCCTTTCTTCGGCTGCTGCTTCAATCTTTTCTTTAAATGTATCGACGGCTTTTTCAAAAGGATTTTGTTGTTTTATCGGGGCGTTGCCTCTTAAAAAATTTAGCCTTTCCGTTCCGTCGTCTGCATCTTTGCCTTTACCGTTTAGCTTTCCGCTTAGCATAGTATCTACAAGCGATCCGCTATTAAGCATAAGCCTAATTTGCTCCTCTTTCGTTATCACCGGTTTATCATCTTTTGGAGCCTCTTTTTTAACAGGCTCTCTAGGTTGTAGCGTCTTTTGAAGCGGAGTAAGCGGAGGGGGCGCCGGCTGTTGCCCAGGTAAAGGTTGTCCTCCTTGAAACTGCTGAGCCGGTAAGCCGTTATTTGTAGCGGCATTATTTCCGAATAGAGGCACATTCGTTTTGTTGTTTGTAGAGCTTTGCTTTAAAAATTGTCCTTCCAAACCTCCGGTGCTTTTGCCTTGAGCAAAATCAGAATTGCTCTTTCTCATACTCTCCATATCTATTTGGTAATTTTCTCTTTCAGTTATCTTTCCATCGGTAAACAATCCATGATAAGCCTTATAAAGTTTCTCGTCTTGATAGATATTTGAAAGAGTTACGTTGTATTGACCGCCGCCTACGCGAGTATCAAGTCTTGTATCGGCATACATCTCGGCGATAGAAACGCCTTCGTCCATATCAAGTCTATTTCCTTGAATACCCCTCATCTTATCGGTTATGGAAAGATTTCCTTGATTTTGTGCCCTTATATTGAAAAAGTTTTGAGTAGCAGAGTTGCCCGCATTGGAATTGTTGATCTCTACTGCTCCTCCTACCGGATTTAGACTATCAAATAACGATAGTTGATTAGAAGGTTTAACATCGCTTCCTGCGAAAAAGCCTCCTAATCCAACCGAGGCTTGAGCTTGATCAAAAGCTGACGGCAATTTGTTTTCTTGGAGCCCGAAAGAAGATGATTCAAACGCAGAGGAAGGAAACATTTAAAAACCTTTTGTCCCTACGTTAAAGAACGTTCCTATAATTCCTACCAATCCGCCTGCAACTACCGATATAACCGCACCGGTTACTAAAACAGAACCTTTGTGCGACATAATATAGCTAATAAAAGTTCCTACAAAACCGAGCATAGCAATACTTTTACCTAGATTGCCTCCAATCTTACTTTGTAAATCCGTTCTTAATTGAACGAAAGTGTTGCTATGCCCTCCGGTAGGAAGCGTATTGTTCCAATTATTATTCGCAAAGCAAACGCCTATGCCTAATAGCGGAATGCTCGCAATAGCCGCTATACGAATAAGTTTTCTTTTCTTTTGAATCTCGGAAGCTGTGATGTTTTGCATTGAAACCGTCCTTGTTAATCTTTTTATTTCAAAATTTATTTATATTTTATCTTAAAATTTCTGTATTATCAATTAAAGAAACTTCTATTTGTGGCGTTGATAAATGGGCGTTTTAATATTAATTTAAGCAAAAACGCCTTATAATAGTTTAAGGTATAAGTTCTATTTATCTAAACAGCGAATAAAACTCCGATCTCTAAGATTGTGAGATAAAATGAGCTCCGATTTTTTCACCAAAGTCTTTGATAAATCGGGCGTATTATGTTTAATATTGAACAGTCGCTTGGGTTAGGAATTAGCCTTCAGACTATAAACGATAAGCCTTTCGAGTTAGTAGGCGTTAGCCTGCTTTAGTTAGGAAGCTGCCGTCCTCTTATAGGCGGTAGTATTTCACACGATAAATTGGCTAGAAAGGAGAAGCGGTTATGCTAAATCAAGAGATTTTTAAAACCGAAATAATGAAAATAAATAAAATTTTATCGCAAAATGCCGCTATTGTAGCTGATGAACTCAATGTTTATTATGAGGCTTTGCGTAATAGCGACGATGAGGTATTTCAAAAAGCCGTTTCAAATCTTATTTCTTCTTGGGAGAACGCTAATTTTAAAATTACTCCGGCCAATATTTTAAAAGAGATCGATAATATTAAATATTGCGGTATGGATGAAGAGGAATTTGTTAGCGTAGCTAAAACATATAAGGCTTTAGGAAAAGTTCCCGAAGATAATAAATTAAAGAATTTGATTGAAAGTGTCGATGAAAAAATGCTTGCTGAAGGAAAGATCAGGTTTTTAAGCGGACGTGATTCCATAACTAAGCCGGCTTTAATTGCTTGTTTAGTTTAAATTTAGTAAGTTTTTTAAATCCAAAATTCTTTGATTTCTCGATCCTCTAAAGGGCAAAGTTAAATCTCTTTGACTTATATCAAACGGACCATCAATCAAAATATCAATGTGTTTTAGAAATTCTTTTGTATGCGGCGTAAAGGCTCTGCCGCTTTCGTCAAGCAAATCTTTTTCTAAAACATATCCGGTGTAACACCAAATCGTTTTATTTGTCTCCTCTTTGAATCTTTTGGCAAATTTGGCTAATACTTCTTGATTCTTTGGATCAAAAGGTTCTCCGCCTAAAATTGTTAGTCCTGAAATATAAGAATTGTTTTTTATAAAATCGATAATCTCTCTTTCGGTCTCTTCGGTGAATTTGTTCCCATAAGAAAAATCCCAAGCTTGAGCGTTGTGGCAGCCTTTACATCGTAAATTACAACCGCTAACAAACAAAGAGAGTCTGATGCCCTCTCCGTTTTCTATCGTTCTATATTTTATTTTGGCATAATGCATTCAAATCTACTTTTCACAGAAGATCGCCGCCTTTTAAGCGGCGGCAAATCTTTACAGATGCAGAACCCTTTCGTGAAATTCGGATAGCCTTCCTTGATTCCAGCCGTTCTCTCCCGTTCCTAAATAGCCGCAAGTCCTTCTAATAATCGACATAGTAGTCGTATCCGTATTCCCGCAATTTGGGCATCTCCAAATTAACTTATTGTCTTTTGAAACGATCTCTATCTCTCCATCAAAACCGCAAACCAAACAATTATCGATCTTGCAATTTATTTCGGCATACATAATGTTTTCGTAAATATGGCGCATAATACTTAAAACCGCTTCAAGGTTGTTTTGCAAATTTGGAACCTCAACGTAAGAGATGGCTCCTCCGGGCGAAAGCTTTTGAAATTCTGCTTCTTTTGATAGTTTGGAAAAGGCGTCAATCTCTTCAGCTACGTGAATATGATACGAGTTAGTAACAAAATTTTCATCGGTTACGCCCTTTATCGTGCCAAATTGTCTTTTATTTGCGCAAGCTACTTTATAAATCAGGCTTTCCGCGGGCGTTCCATACGGAGAATAATCTATATTTTCAGCCTTTTTCCATTTATCGCAAACATCATTTAGCTTTTGCATTACCTTTATCGCAAATTTCTTACCTGTTTCGGATGTGTGAGACGTATCTAGCATATATCTAACCATCTCTGCTATACCGATATATCCCAAAGATATTGTAGAATATCCATGGAATAAAAGCTTATCTATTGTTTCCCCGGGCTCAAGCCTTGCTAGCCCGCCATGTTGCCAAAGTATAGGGGCGACGTCGGATTTTGTTCCTAATAACCTTTCATGCCTACATCTTAAAGCTTTGTGGCAAAGTTCAAGCCTTTCATCTAAGATTTCCCAGAATCTTTCCATATTCTTGCCGGATGAGAGAGCGACATGGACTAAATTGATAGTTACTACGCCTTGATTGAATCTGCCCCATTGCATTTTCTCATTTTCTTTGAAATTCTTACGCTTGCTTATATTGCCCACTTTGCTAGACCATCTATCAACTGTTAAAAAACTTCTACAGCCCATTGGAGGATACACGATCCCATCTTTTAGTTCTTTCATTACCTTTTCTGAGATGTAATCAGGAACCATTCTTTTTGAAGTACATTCAGCAGCCAATTTCGTTAGATAAAAATATTCATCTTTCTCATTTAAATTGTCATCTTGCAAAACGTAAATCAACTTAGGAAATGTCGGCGCGATATAAACGCCTTTTGAATTCTTAATGCCTTGAAATCGCTGTTTTAGCATAATTTCTATTATTAGCGCTAAATCTTTTTTCGTTTGTTCATCTTTTACCTCATTTAGATACATAAACACCGAAACGAACGGAGATTGCCCATTTGTAGTTTGAAGTGTAATAAGTTGATATTGGATCGTTTGACATCCATTTTCAACTTCTTTCCTTACTTCCTTTTCTACGAGCTGATTTAGCTTTTCATCAGACACTTCTATTCCAAGCTCTTTATGCTCTTGCGATAGCCTATTCTTGATCTTTTTTCTTGAAACATCCACGAACGGAGCGATATGTGATAAAGTAAAGGTTTGCCCGCCATATTGAGAGCTAGCTACTTGAGATACTATTTGGCTTGTAACGGTGCAAGCAGTTTGAAAAGATTTGGGTTTATCTATTCCCACTCCGCTTATTGCCGTTCCGTTTTGAAGCATATCCTCTAAATTTATTAAATCGCAATTATGTTCTTTATGAACCATATAATCCATATCGTGGATATGGATTAACCCCTCTTTGTGAGCTTTAATTACGTCTAAAGGAAAGAGAATTCTCTCGCTTAAATCTTTTGAAACCGTTCCTGCAATATAGTCTCGTTGAGTTGAAATAAGAACCGGGTTTTTGTTTGAATTCTCTTGCTTTACCTCTTCATTACTGTTATCTATTATGGAAAGTATTTGAGCATCCGTTTCTTTACTCCTTCTTGCGATAGAACGAGTATATCTGTATCTGATATATTTCTTGGCAACGCTAAAAGCCCCTTCTTTCATTAAAAGCGTTTCAACGTTATCTTGTATATCTTCAACACCCAAGATAAAAGATGAGTTATTAGCAATACGTTCTATTTCAGAAGCAATCCTTTCTATTTGCCCTATACTTAATCTTAGACTTTCATCTTGCTCCTCTTTATTGGCTTTCATTATGGCATTTACGATTTTGCTTTTGTCAAAATCTACTTCTTGACCGCTACGCTTGATAATTTTCATGTTTATCCTTCCTTGTTTGTTGTTTTTAAGGTGCCAGATAATAGCAAAGAGAAAAAAGAGAGTTTATTTCTCGTTAATAAATTTCTTGTTTTCTTTCTGGAGATATTTCTGATTTAAGGGTTCTTTCGAATAATCTATGAAGATCTCGTCGCCCGCTTTAATTTTTCTTATTACTTCAATTCGCATTGGATTGTGCTTGATCGCTACATTTGGAATCTTTGAGTGATTAATATAGCTGTACTTAGTTCGGAATGGGCGAACTAAAAGCGTATTTTCAGATAACGCGTTCCACTCCATAAAAATGTAATTTTGGTATCCATTTAAATTAATTTTTGTAGCTAACTCTTCATAAAATTCCCAATCTATTATCTGTCCATTAAGAATACAAATAATTTCATGCGCTTCAAAATCTTTTTTGGCGAAAAGCCCAAAGCCATGAATTTTGCTCTTTTCTATATCCGTGAAGGCGATATTGTCTATCGTAGAGGTTTTTACAAATTTTAAATCTTTCGTTACATCGTTCATTTTCATCCTTCCTTTCTATGAATTATTTTTATTCTTCGTACTTCCAATCATTAAAGCCTGCATTTTTCTTAGAGCTAAGACTGATCTTTCCTTCCGCAAGCTGTTTATTTTTAAAAACCACTTCCGCTCTCTCCGGAAACCTACTATCCAAAATTTTAGTTAAGCTAATTTTGGAAATTAGCTCTTTGTTTCTGCTCCATTGAGCTATGCAATAATATATCGTATCGGTAATTTCTTGCTCCGATACGCCCTTATCCAACCAAAGAACGACAGCTCGTTGAGGTTTTAGTCCTACCGCAGATAAGATATCTCTTTGCTTTAACGCTTCTAAAGTGGTATTAAAATCATGTCCATGCAAGATGGATGCATAAGCCGCAGCAAAATATTCGCAAATTCTTTTAATAGCTTCTTTATATTTCTCAAATTCTAAAAAAGCTTTTTGCGAAGTTTCTAAACGTACTAAAAACTTTTCATTATAAAGAGTTTCTATTGTTAGATATTGCTTCATATCTACATTTTCACTCCAATCATCATAAAAATAGAGATTTAACATCTTGCATTGCTCCACCGTATAGCCTTGCATTAGTTTGCTTTCTAAGAGAGCTAAACGCTTTTTAGTGTGCTTAAATTTAATTTTTACAAGCTCTGCTAAGTGATCTATGATCTCTATTGCTCCCGAAGTAAAGCTTCCTAGGGCTGTGTCGTTCTCCTCGAGCTTCTCTTTCTTTTCGGCGTCCGGTGCTTTAACGATTTTGCTAAAAAACTGTTCATCACGCTTATGAGTAAGATCGTGCTTTAAAAAAGTTGCAAAATATTCGCCCAAATCGTCGCTACTTATCTCCAAGGACGATTGAATGTGCTTAAACGTGCTAATAGTTTGCTTATCTATTGCATACGCAATAAGCAAAAGCTTATTATTCGTTATTTGCATCTGCTCTTGAAGTCTTAATATCTCATCGATAGAGGCGTTATCTAGCTTCACTTATTCTCTTTCTTTGCTTTCTCGATTATAAAGATTATCTCGCCCTTCATAGTTTCAGTAGGCGAATAAATCTTAGTCTCGTAATTTCCTTCATCGGTGCGAACTAATACTAGATCGCCTTTCGATAAAATCATATCTGAAGGAACGGGATTAAACTTCTTTTGAAGCGTTTGTTCGTCGCTTTCCTTTAAAAACCGTGCTAAGTTTTTGCGGTAGCCAGTTGAGTTGTCCCACCCTAAAAGCGTTTGATACGGAATGCCCGTTAATCTTGAAACATCTTTGAACGTCATAATTTAAGCCTTTTGAACTTCACGTAAGGAGTTGAAGCGTTTTAGAATGAGGTCGCCCTCATCATCCATTATTACCTTAAACCATTGCTTACTATCGGATTTCCAAGAGCCATCGGTTAAGCGAGCTTCAAATTTATCTCCTTCCTTTGCGGTAAAGGTAAAAGAGGTGTCGTAACTTCTTTTCTTATTATCCCAGCTTCGTCCGTTGTTGTCAATAAAGTCTCTTTCGGCTCGCCCATCCTCAAACTTTAGTTTTGCAAGATATGCATGCCCATTTTTCCTCGGGTCTATCCCGCCTAGAGTCTCGAGATAAAATTTCTTACTTCTTTTTCTACTTTCTATTTCGGCTTTAATTTCCACAATAAGCTCCTCTAGCTCTTCCGTACGTATTTCTTCGAAATTTACCTTCATTTTTTCTCCTTTATTCGCCGCGGATTATATTTGCTAGTTCCGCTAAATCTACATCTAGCTCAAGCGCGCGAGTATATTCTTTTCTTGTTTTTTCTACTGACGAACATTTTGCAAACCAAGCAAAAACCCTTCTATCTATTTCGCTCAACCTTACTGCCTCTCGCTCGCTTTCGGAAAGAATGTTTTCTACGAATTCTTCAATGCGGCTCATAGTGACATCTGAAGGAAAGCTTTCGCTAAATTCGCTTTTTGCCCATCTATTGATACCACATAAAATAGCATTTGCCTCACCACAATTTAAATAATTTTTCATGTTTTGTTCCCCTTCCCTGTTTATTTTTGACATAATTATACTATGATTTTACTTAAATATTTCTTTTTAAACTATTAAATAGGTAATTTTTATTATAATATCGATATTGAAATAAATTGAAAACTTAATTGCTTTTAAATTGTCAGAATTTGATAATTTAAAAATGTAAGCAATATATTTTTTTCTTGGTTTGAATAGCGTCATTTTTATTTTTTTTGCAAAGGAGAAAAAATGAACACCCCATTGTTGAATTCGCTTGGTGTGTTTATCATGAGCAACACCTCGCTGATCACGTGGTTGTTGCTTATGACGGCATTTATTGCCATTGCGCTAGTTGTAGCGTTTGGCAGAAATGTCGTGAGTGTTGCGTTCTTGCAGCTTGCAGGGACGCTTTTTTTTATCCTAGGATTTATTCTAGGATTAAAATTAACCCTTTTGACCGTAAGCTTTTTATGCTTGGTTATCGCTTTCGGCGATGGCTTTGCTCGCTACGGTAGGGGTTACAGAACGATTGCCGTTTTACTCGCATTCGCACATATTGTAGCTATCTACATGGTGCTTTCGGGTAAAATAGTTCGCTTTCAGCTTATGAAAAATATTTCAGAGCTTGAAGTATTGTCTTTGGTGCTATTTTTCGTAGCATTTAAGACATGGGCTAACGGCAATAAAGTTTTAGCCGTCGGTCTTACAGTCGCCTCTTGCGCTGTTTCCGTCGGCTATTTACGCCTTGCGCTACCCGATTCGATGCTATCTGCATCGTATTTCGTAGCGCTTGGCGTTTGCGCGCTATTCCCAAGAAATGGTATTCTTGGGTTTTTCAAAGCCTCTAAAGCTGAAGCAGAAGCTTCTGCTGAAGCTGTGAAGGTTTTGAATAAAAGAGCTGCCAAAGCCCCTAAGCCAACTAATGTTGGTAGAGGAGCTAAAAACGGCTCTATGGCGCGCAAAACATCGTCAAGCTACGAGGCTGAAAGGCAACGTAGACTTGATGACATCGTTCAGCAACAAATCCTTATGGATCAGCTGAACGACGAACTCTTGGAGGCTAGTCAGCAGTCGTTTTATTATGACGATATTGACTACCTCCAAGATTAGGGATTAAGCGAGATTTTTCTCGCTTAATTCCGCTTTTTTACTTTTAGGAAAGATTTTTCGAATACTATGTGTAATTGAAATAATTTAAATTACATTCGCATATTTTTTAAAGTCCGCTATTTTTCATTTATCCTAATTCCAGCTCACTCTACATAGTCGAATTAACAAAATGATAAATCCGGTAGCAATAGCGATTAATGGAAGCATATATACTTTCTCAGAGAAAGCATAAGGAATCATAAATCCAAAGCTACACGCTAAAACATGCCTGGTTAAAATGCCTGCTTGTTCCTTATTAAAGCGATATGCTTTTAAATCGGTAAATTCCTTTTTATAGAATAACCACACAAAAAACCGTAAATACAGTACGATCCAAATGAAATATATGACGATTGTTTCTAAAATTGCCGAACTATCAAGCATATTCTATCCTTCCTATTTAAACTATTTATCAGAAATATTTTCCGTATCGGGAATACTTCTTTTAGAAATCTCTGCAATAACCTGAGGTAAGGTTGGATTAGCCTCTAATATAGCTACCGCCTCATCTGCTCCGAAGTTATTAATTAGGCTGGCTATAACCGTATCTTTTATTTTAGGGAAGCGAGCAGAAAGTTCTTTCGTTTGCGTTTCGATCATATTGTCTTTCGGCGTTTTCTCTTTTGCTTCTATAATCATCTCCGCAACACCCTTTCCTTTCTTAGAGTTACCGAGCTTCTTTTTGGCTCTTTCCTCTTTGGCTTTTTCGCTCACCGAAACCGGCTGATCAAAAGCTTGAGTCTCCACATTAATTTCCAATCTATCGCATCCAAAAAATACGCATGCCTCGCCTTCATTTAAGGCTGATTGAATAGCTAAAGCTCTGGAGTTTACGATTTCCTCTTCCATCTTAGCTAGCGCAGGAATTAAAATATGCCCGCTCGTTCTTAGAAGTTCTGAGGCTTTTACCATCTCATTAGGAGTTGGGGGAAGCAACCTCGCATACGAAATTTCCTCTCCTTCGCCTTGAGCGTTTTTGATAACTTTTGTATGAAGCTCCAAAGTAAAATTTACTAACCTCAGTAAATTAGCATCCATTCCGCTTAGTAGGCGAAGCGTGTTGTCGGTGTCGTAAAACGTATTTTTTGAAATTGTTTTAAATAGATAAACGCCGTTCTTTCCATCTAGGTAATCAGTGCCATCCTCATTCATTACAAACAGAGTTAAAAGGCTTCGATTCATTAGCTCAAATCTTGCAAAACTCATTTCATTTAGCGGACCGAAGTTTATGCAAGGAAGGAGGCGATCATTCATATCCTTTTCTTGCAAAGGCAAAGCTATTACTTGGGCATTGCGAAGTCCCTTAATAATATATCGGTAGCCGCAAATGGTTGCGAAATTAGCAGGGCTTGCATCAAACGTATTTATTAAATCCATTACAAACGGAAGTCTGACTTTGAGTTCATCTACTCCATTTAAAAATTTAGGATGAATAACGAAGTTTTCGCCGCTATCCTTATAGGCTTTAGTCACGAATATTTTATTGTAGCGTTGAGGTAACCCATTTTGGCTTCCTCCTATTTTTATGTTTCCAAGTTTTGCATATCTTAACATCTTTTTGCTCTCCTCTCGCTCTAATTAAAAGCGAGTTGCCTCGCTTTTTAAACTTTTCTATTATATAGTAGTTTTACTTAAAATTAGATAAAAACAATAAAGTATTATTAAGATTTTAGCTGTTATTCCAAGATACTTGAATAGCGCCCTTTATTCCGTATTGGCTTAGGATAGCAATTATCTCATCTGCGAATTCTTTACTACCGCAAAATAATATTTTAGGTATGTCGAACAAATGCCATTCCCTAGGTTTTAATTTATCCGTATCAGCACAATTTTGATGAGTTTCTTCGAAAAATTTAAGATGCTCATCATTCAATTCAAAACCAAAATATTTTTTGAATTCCCAAGGCTGTATGTTACCCAAAAATATGTATGCCATTTTTATCCTTTAAAATTTAATTATGTTTTTTTTAGTTCGATCAATCGAGCTCATCAGATTTCTGCAAAGCAATTAACCACTTTACTTTAGCATTGTATTCAACTTTTTATCAAGCTCTTCCGCTTTCCTTTTATCTGCTTCCTTGTCCGCTTTTTCTGCTATCTTTTTTGATTGTTCTATCTTTTCTTGATCTAACAGATTTTTATTATGCTTTTTTACGGCATTTGCTATCTGTTCGTCATTATAATAAAACGCAAAAGTTGAATCTTTACAATCTTCTCCCAAACAAGGATTATTTGGGCAATTCTTATATTTTTGGCAATCTATCAGTTTGGAAGCAATTACTTTAGCCTCTTCTTCGCTCACCATTTTTGATTTTATTTCCAATAGTACTCCGAGCGCTACTAAAATTGTGATTAAAGCTATAACACTTGACGTCGTTGTAGCTTCGGAGCAACCATCCCTTTCAAACCCAAAGGTAAGGGTTACACACATTAGTTGACCTAGAATTATCATGAACAAAAACGGCGGAATAATACAGTAAGAAGGATCTTCCATTATTCCTTGAAAATAAGTGTAATAGAGTAGCCCAAGAACAAAAGCTAATGTTTCTGCCGTAATTAAATTAAATTGTTGATATTTTTTCATTCAGCTTTCCTCCTTATATAGTGTAACCTAAGATTCCAATTTTACATAAGTTACGTAAAATTTCGCATCATCTTTGGATGGGATATCATAGTTTTGGCAGAATTCCTCAGCATAGCGCTTGGAACCAAATGCTGCGATCACGTTTTTAGAATCTAAGAGCTTATTTTTATTGGCTTCTACAAACTCGTTTAGAATAGAAATATCATTCGTTTCATAGTATTTTTCAAATACTTCCGGATATTCCCTCATGTCTGCTAAAAAGACCACATATTTCAAATAAACCAAATCTGTTTCGGTAGATGGTACTTCGTACTCAAATTTCATCACAGGCATAATTGGTATCATTTTGCATCCTTTAATAATTCCGGATTTTCGTAGATGTTACCGACAACTTCGATATCTGTTAGATTATCAAAGTCATATTCGTAGCCCTCATCTTCTATATCAAGCACTCTAAACGCTAAATTTTCAAATACTATCTTAGCTTTATAAGTTTCCCCATCGTCCTTTGCCAAGAATTCAATAACATCGCTCTCATAAATTTCACATCCATTTTCGTCTTTTTGCCCGGTATATTGTAAAAGCCTGACGACATCCAAATCTACCATTTCTATGTCATCTGTGTTATCTCTATGTCGAAGCGTTATTAGATTATCTCTAAAATCTATCATATCAACATCAAAAACGCCTCTTATTACGCTATTTTGGCAAAAAGCTCTAAATCTAACATTTCTCATATCTTTATCCTTTCTCAATTAAGCTCATTATTTTCAAAAGCTTTCTTCGGTATTCTACTTAAGATAGCATTGAGCTTAGCCCCGGTATAGGTTGCGGTATGGATGGTAATCTTTACCGGCGTAAAGCTATCTTGATAGTTATTAAAAGCTGCCTTAACCTCAACGAAGTTAATCATCATAGAGGCAATGTCGCCCTCCACATCCGTTTCTGTAAGTAACGGAAATTCATCAAATAAGCATAATGAGGTTCCGTCAAAGCAGTTCTTTTGCGCTTTTCGAAACTGAGTGTCAAAAGGAACGATAGCAACAACTTCGGCGTTTAGCCTGCCCGAATATCTTTTAAACTTATTTTTCCCGCTACTCTTAACTGCGCGCTCATAAACGCGTAACGGCGCAGCTCCTTTTGAAGCTAAAAAGCTTTTAACTTCCGAAAGCTTTACATCGTTTTCGTAATCGGCTATCTTAAGCGAATTATCAAAGTAATCGTTTCCATATTGAGATTTTTCGCCCATATCAAATAAGACGATTAGCTCATTGGCTAGCCTTCTACTTTGAAAGTTAGTCGTAAACTCATCTTTTCTATTAACCCTTCCATAGTAGCTTTCCGGGTCCGGTTCTACACATCCCGTTAAAAATAAGGCAGCTAATGCTAAAAATATTGTTTTCATGCGTCTTTCCTTTCTTTTTTATCCTTTCCTCAGCAAGAAAACTACCGCTTCTACAAGCGGTAGATGAATTGCTTTAAATATTTACAATTATAAACTAAT
>ERZ773049.503-NODE-503-length-24180-cov-14.814756_pt1 | contig 24180 bp, 17 predicted proteins | sample MGYA00580633_ERZ773049 | MGnify/ENA primary metagenome ERZ773049 (study PRJEB29015, sample SAMEA2737991) | human oral metagenome | biome: human oral; feature: human-associated habitat; material: dental | place: China | collected 2066 ...
CAATGTCGGAAAACACCAAAAATAAGGAATCTTCCTGCATTTGTTCAAAAACCTTAGCGCGGCGTTGGGCAAATTCTTCCATCGGTAACGCTGCCATGTATGCGAGATCCATCATTTATCCTTAGTGTAACGTTGGCTGTTTGTCTTCTTGTTTGGTGAAATGGGTAAAAAACAAAGTGGCGATGGTGCGCACATATTCCACGATCTCTTCCACCGCTTGTGCCAGTTCCTCCGGTTCATCATCTTCTTCGTATCCTAACTGGCAAATATCATGTAAATCGTCCACCGCTTCGCCGATGTCGCCTTTTTCTTTATCCAAATGCGGTTGAGCCAAGCCTAAACCGAGCAAAAAGTAATTCGACCATTCCGCTAAGCCATCCGCCTGTTCAAACACATTTTCCGTATCAGGCAAACAAAGCTCAAAGTCAAACGCTTCATTGTCCGCCAATTGGCGATGAATTTGTTGATAAATGTCGCTAACTTGCGTTAAAAGCGCAGTAGGATAGGCATGATTATCATTGGTAAATTGATAAAGCAACGGCTGCCAACTTTGATCTTGAATCCCTCCGCAAATTAAACCACTCAAAAAACCGTGTAATTCGGCGGCAGAAAGTGGAATAGAGGCTTGTTGGAGTTGTTGATTCAAGTTTTGATAAGAAATTGTTGTCATTGAAATTATCCTTGTTGAAATTGCACTTAGTTTATCATTCTATACCACAGGCAACCAGTTTAGAAATTGGCAAGTTTTTTTGCCTATGGCATAATACGGGCAGTTTTGATTAAGGAATTTGAGGCTCAAATGTCATCAAAAAGTATTGAAATTTCCGTCTTAGGGCAGGTATTACGTTTAAATTGTCCGGAAGAACAACATGAAGCTTTACGCAACGCCGCCCGTGAATTAGATCAACGCGTCTTGGAAATGAAAGAGCGCACCGGCATGTTACAAGTTGAAAAAGTCCTTTCCATCGTCGCCCTCAATTTAAGTTTTGAACTCATGCAAGAACAACAAAAAACGCATCTCATTGAGGATGTGCTAAAAAACAGAATTTTACGTCCGCTCGATCATTCTCTTGAAAATATCGGGGCACAAAAACTAAATTCCTGATAATTTCAGATAACAAAATGTCATCCGAGAAAAAGAATTAGTGCTAGTCATTAAACCTAATTTCGAGTAGTATTGAATAAAAGAAATTCCTGAGGTGTTCGCCAGTGGGTTACGTCCCTGAGCCGATACTTTTAATCTTATGAATTGGTTTCCTGTCATTGGTGTGCAGGCTTAGCTCAGCTAAGAAGCCTAAAAATGATTTCAACTAATTCCCTTGAACCGTTGGGTTCAAGGACCGACCATCCACAACGGCACCTCGGGTCCTCTCAAACAACAACTATGCGTTCATTTTCCTCAACCACCACTCTTCGCCAACAACTTCGTCAGCAAATGCGAGAAACTCGGCAAAAACAGACCGCACTTCAACAGCAACAAGCTGCGCAACATATTACCGAAAAGGCGCTAAAACTTATCGAACAACAACGGGCAAAGAATATTGCACTCTATCTTGCCTTTGATGGGGAAATTTCAACAAAACCGCTTATTAACCAACTTTGGCAACAAGGAAAACATGTTTATTTGCCGGTATTGCATCCTTTTGTTCATGGGCATTTATTATTCTTGCGCTACTTACCTGATACACCGATGAAAGCCAATAAATTTGGCATTTTAGAACCGTACTTAAATGTAAAGAGTGTATTGCCGATAGAACAATTAGATATCATTTTCACGCCTCTAGTAGCGTTTGATAAGTTAGGAAACCGCCTTGGCATGGGGGGAGGATTTTATGATCGTACGTTACAAAACTCACAACACCGTTTCATCACAGTGGGTTTAGCACATCAATGCCAACAAGTAGAAGCACTCCCAATCGAAAGCTGGGATATTCCTTTAGAACACATTTTAGCAGGATAAAAAACCTCCGAAAAATTCGGAGGTTTTTTATGGATTATTGTGGCGCTTTTAATTCCGGTTCTTTTGGTTTTTCCGGCTCATTAAATTTCTTGCCTTCGTTAGCCGCAATAATTTTTGCGGTTTGATCTGCTAAGTGAATCAAGTTCATCTTTTCATAAGATGCTTTCATCAACGGTAATGCATCCAAAGTCGCTTGCGTATCCGGATACAATTTCAACATAGAAACCACTCGGTTTGCTGTTGCCACATAAGCATCACGTTTAAAATAAAACTTCGCAATCGCTAACTCATGACGAGCAAGACTCGCTTTAATGTAAGTCATACGCGCCAAGGCATCCGGTGTATAAGGACTATTTGGGAAATGTTGCACTAAATTTTGGAAGTTGGCAAACGCGGTTTTGATCGATGTATTCTCACGAGTAGCGCGATCTACGCCGAAGAAATCTTGGAAGAAATTATCACCTAATGCAGAATTAGTTAAACCCGCCATATAGAGGGCATAATCTAAGTGACTACTGTTTGGGAAACGTTGAATAAAACGATCAATGGTGACTAAGGTTTCAGAGTAGTCCTGCGTTTTATAGTAGGCATAAATCAAATTCAGTTGCACCTGTTCACTATAAGAACTCCCTGGGAAACGACTGCTAACGGCATTCAAATAACGGATTGCCTGAGAATAATCACCATCCTGCAAATAGGTTTGTCCTGTGCTGTATAAGGTTTGTTCCGGTGCTTGTTCTACATCTTGTTTAGAGCTTGAACATGCGGTCACCGCCAACGCAAGTGCGGTAAGTAATGCAAAGGATTTAAGTTTACGCATTGAATAGAATCCTTATTTTTACGAGAAATGATAAATGAGTTACAATTGCCTAATATTGTATAGAACATTGCTAAATAAGCAAACTTGATTAACGGATTTTTTATTTATGGCACAAATTACTCTCTCGGCAACCGTGCAACCGCAACAAATGGGGCAGCGCTTAGACCAAACCTTGGCGGAATTGTTCCCCGACTATTCTCGCTCCCGTTTAAAAACATGGATTGAGGAGAATTTGGTGCTGGTCAACGGTGTCGTGCAAAATGTGCCGCGTACCAAAGTTTACGGCGATGAACACATTGAAATTACCGTAGAAATTGAAGATGAAACCCGCTTTGAGGCGGAAGCTATTCCGTTAAATATCGTTTATGAAGACGAGGACATTCTCGTTATCAACAAACCCAAAGATCTGGTGGTTCACCCCGGTGCAGGCAATCCAAAAGGCACCGTTCTCAATGCGCTGCTTTATCATTACCCACCAATCGCTGAAGTGCCACGTGCAGGCATTGTACACCGTTTAGATAAGGACACTACGGGCTTAATGGTCGTCGCTAAAACCATTCCTGCGCAAACGCAGTTGGTACGCGATTTACAAAAACGCAAAATCACCCGCGAATATGAAGCCGTTGCCTGCGGCATCATGACTAAAGGCGGCACCGTGGATGAGCCCATGGCGCGCCATCCGACCAAACGTACGCATATGGCAGTGCATCCGATGGGTAAACCCGCCGTTACCCACTATCGCATAATGGAACGTTTCCGCGATTACACGCGCTTGCGTTTACGTTTAGAAACCGGCCGCACCCACCAAATCCGTGTGCATATGGCACATATCGCCCACCCGTTATTAGGCGATCAAACTTATGGCGGTCGCCCGCGTCCCCCCAAAAATGCCGGCGAAGAACTCATGGAGGTGCTACGCAATTTTAAGCGTCAGGCATTACATGCGGTGATGTTACGTTTACAACACCCGATTAGTGGTGAAATGATGGAATGGTACGCACCGTTGCCGGACGATTTTGTAGAATTAGTGAGTGCTTTAAAAGCGGATTATCTTCTCCACAAAGACGAATTGGATTATTAATATGCAAGCCATTAAACCGAACTGGAATGCGCCTAAAAACGTACAGGCGTTTACCACGCTTCGCCATGGCGGTGTGAGCCTTGCGCCTTATGACAGTTTTAATTTGGGTGATCATGTAGAGGACGATAAAAACACCGTGAAAATCAACCGCACTTTATTGGTAGAAAAATTCCATTTACCACAAATGCCGTTGTTCTTAAACCAAACTCATAGCACGCGCGTATTAACCCTGCCTTATGACGGGGAAGATTTCAATGCCGATGCGGTTTATACCTGCCAACCGAATCAAGTGTGTTTAGTGATGACTGCCGATTGTTTGCCCGTGTTATTTACCAATAAACAGGGCACGGAAGTGGCCGCTGCCCATGCCGGTTGGCGCGGATTATGCGACGGCGTGTTAGAGCAAACTGTCGCCAAATTTCACTGTCCGCATGAAGACATCTTAGCGTGGTTCGGACCGGCTATTGGCCCAACGGCTTTCCAAGTAGGTCAAGAAGTTATCGATCAATTTGTTGCCCAAGATCCCCAAGCCACATCCGCCTTTATCGCAGATCCGAAAGCGAAAGACAAATTCCTCGGCAACCTTTACCAAATCGCTACGCAACGTCTCAACGCTCTCGGCATTACCCAAATCAGCGGTGGCGAATACTGTACTTATCTTGAAGCAGACAAATTCTTTTCTTATCGCCGAGAGAATGTCACAGGAAGAATGGCGTCGGTAGTATGGATTAACGGATAATTTGATTTTTAATCTGTTTCATGAAAAAAGTGCGGTCATTTTTAACCGCACTTTTATTTATCAAGGGAAAAAATTAAAACGTATATTTCAACGTCGCATAATAAGCACGACCCGGCTCATTGTAAGTATGCGCGTTATAATTGGTACTACTTGAAGATCGATAAAGTCGTTTATCAAATAAGTTATTTACACCAACTCGAACACTCACGGTATTTTTCCAGTTATAACCAGCACTTAATCCCCAAACTGCATAGCTACCGACATCAGAAGAATTTGCTAACTTACCATTTTCCATTCGATTCTCCGGATTCTTACGAGAAGTTTGCTTGCCGTATTGCGTATAGGTCAACATGGCATCAAACGCCTCTGTAATTTGATAGTTCAAACTGGAATTCAATGTATATTTGGGCACGATAGAAAGCGGGTTGCCGGTATCTTTATTTTTGGTTTTATGCATATAGGTGAAATTATTAACCCAAGATAATTTATCTTCAATTAATGGCAAGGTTAGGTTCCCTTCCAAACCTTCAATTACAGCACGGTTTGCATTGCCCCATTTATACACATAGTTTCCAAGAGTACTAAAACCAACAAACTTGCCATCAGATACAATTTTGTTACGGTAATCGTTGCGGAAATAGGCAATGGAAGCTAAAAGACCATCTTTATCATATTCAATACCAATTTCCTTGTTCCAGCTAGTTTCCGGTTTAATCTCACCGTTTCCTTGGAAATAACAGGTTTTACCATTCGGTACATAGGTTGGACAACCTTGACCTAGGGTAAATAAAAGATAGTTAGGATTGGTTTGATAAAGGTTCGGCGCTTTATAGGCGCGGGCAATGCCACCTTTTACTTTCCAATGGTCACTTAATCCTTGTAAGAAGTTTAAACCACCACTCACATTCGAACCGGAATAAGTATTGTAATCGTACCGTAAAGACGGGGTGAGCACCGTTGATTTTGTTGCCGAAATATTATCTTCAACAAATACGGCCCATTCACTTTGACTGGAGTGTCCGCCTCGAATATTCTGCACACCGCTCGGTAAGGTTTCTGGAAGATCATAAATAACCTTACCGGAACGGTCACGTCTTCCTCCAAGCAATTGTGTCATAGAGGAAGCATCGTCTAAGCTACTGTGTGCTCCCTCAAAACCAACCGTCAGCATATGCTCGACGCCGAAAGTAAACGGAATATAGAATTCAGAACTAAAACGGGTATTTTTTAAAACGGAATCTTTAAAATCAGAGGTGCTGGCATAACTGCCTTCCGGGCCGCCGGCTAAAAATTCCGGCAAACGACTGTTTTTCGTTTTATCAAAAGTGAGATACGTTTTATTATCAAAATGATCAAATTTACCTTCATAAGTTAAGGCATAATTTTGACGGTACAAACGCGCTGTTTCTGCTTTATTGGCAGCTAATGTTTTGGTTGCAGGATAATTGGCATTATTATAAAGTCCGCCAGAACTATTTTGCGTATCACCATTATAAATATTACCTTGGCGACTAAAACCACTGTCTAAAGTTAACTTGTGATCTTTGTTGATATTCCACACTAAACGACCGTTAATATCTTTGTTACGAACACCTTCACGGCCAGCAATCGCAGGATCGCCATTAATGCCAACTTCATCCGCTTGAGTTTTATTCCAGTTACCATATAAACGGAATTGCAATACATCTTTAATTAATGCACCGCTTAGATTAAAGCCAACACGATTCGTTGCACCTTCTTTGCTATCTTCCGGCTGGTTAGTGTAATAACTTACGCTCCCGTGTAAATCATTGGTAACAGGTTTAGTGATAATATTAACCACCCCACCCATTGCACCTGAACCATAGCGTGCCGCTGAAGGACCACGTAATACTTCAATTTTTTCAATCGCTTCAACTGGTACCCAGTTACTGTCACCACGAGAATTACGTTCACCACGCACACCATAACGTTCTGCATTACGAGAGGTGACTGGTTTACCATCCACTAAAATCAATGTATTTTCTGGCCCCATACCACGAATATCAATTTGACGTTTATTACCACGTTGTCCAGTGGATGAGTTACCCGTCAAATTCACGCCAGGCATAGTACGTAATACTTCAGAAACATCATTTGTCGCAGGACGTTTCTCTAAATCTTTTGCAGTCACAAGAGAAGAACCAAGTGATTGTTTTACTTGGTTTTCCGCTGTAACACGAATTTCATCCAACTGTTGAGTTCCCTCAGCGTGTGCATTATTCAGAAATAATGCGGTACTGATCAAACTCAACATGAAAATAGATTGTTTTTGCATAAAATGCTTCTATCCTAAATAAAAAATATGTCATATATGGGGTGCTTATTCTAACGAAACACCACCCTTTTTGTAAATACGAATTAATTTTATTTAATATCTATTTGGTTGATATTTTTTGCATTATGATTATTGATTCAATACTTAATTCTGGTTGAATTATTTTTTTGATGCAGTATCATTTGCGCCCTGCATTTTTGCAGACTCACAATATGTTCTGGGTTCCCTAACCCCAATTTAAACTAAAAAGGTATTCAAATGACACACGCATTTTCGATCTTTAGTGATCGCCAAAAACGCCGAGCATTAGTTTTGCTCAGTTTCTTCCACATTTTTATCATTGCTGTCAGTAACTATTTAGTACAGCTTCCTTTTGAAGTTCATGTGCCACTGACATTCTTCGGCGCACAAGAAGACTTTATGTTCCACAGCACCTGGGGCGCAATTACCTTTCCATTTATTTTCTTGGCGACGGATTTAACCGTGCGTATCTTCGGTGCGAAAGAAGCACGTTGGATCATTTTCGTGGTCATGATTCCAGCGTTAATTATCAGCTATGTGGTCTCAACCCTCTTTTCAGATACCCAATATCAAGGTCTACAAGCATTAACCGAATTTAATATGTTTGTGTTCCGCATTGCAGTCGCGAGTTTCTTCGCCTATGTTTTCGGACAATTATTGGATGTTTTGGTATTCAATCGCCTACGCCAACTCAAAACTTGGTGGATAGCGCCAACCAGCTCCATGGTATTTGGCTCTATGGCAGACACTTATTTGTTCTTCGCGATTGCCTTCTATGCCAGCAGCGATCCATTTATGGCGGAACACTGGATGGAAATCGGCTTCGTCGATTATTTATTTAAATTATTCATCGGGGTACTGTTGTTCGTCCCAGCTTACGGTGTGTTCTTAAATATGATTCTGCGTAAGATTCAGCAACTAACTGCGGCTCTCGAAAATGACATGGAATTACCCCAAAATTCTTAAAAAAGAAAGAATAAAAAAATGCCCTGAATCATCAGGGCATTTTGTTTTTTGAAGAGATTATTTTTGCGCTAAAAGTGCGGTCGGGTTTTCTGATGTTTCTTCCGATAAATTGAGATTTTCCACCGCCATCACAGACTTCAAACCCTCTTCACGCAATTGTTGTGCAGCAGCCTTATCACCAACTTGTTCAAAAACGTAAGACGCCATTGTAATGTCCGCTGGTTCCAATTTCTCTTTGTTAGCGATTAATGCTTTAAACACCCCATCTGCTTTAGCAAAGTCATTGTTACGTACATATAAATAACCGAGTGCACGATGAGCACAACATTGCACAGATGGCTCCGCCCCTTTTAACCATTTACAGATAAATTTAACTAACTTACTGTTATCTTCCGGCTGCAAGCGACTAATTTGTTTGAATAATGCTTGAGTTAACGGGTTATTATCACTATCTAATTTTTTCACTAATTCCAACATGAGCTCATAAGCAGACTGATGGTCATTGGCATCAATCAAACGCGTAATTAACGCCAGTTTTATGCGGGAATCATTACGACGTTTACGCGACTGCTCATCCCACCAATCTAACAAGCCATCGACGCCTTCTTCGTTCATTTTCTCATCAAGCAACCCATCTTCCACTTGGGTTTGTAATGCAACAAATTCCTGAGAGGTGTACAAGCCGGATTTTTCGATTTGTTCTAAAATATTATCTAACGCCTGATAAGCCTTTGACTTTAAATAAATCTCAACGGCTAATTTAAGCACTTCTTTATTCTTGCCTGCCATCAACAATAAGCTGTCAACTGAACTGCGCGCTGCCGGCAATTTATTTTGTTGCAATAAAATGCGGGTACGTGCAATTTCTAAAACCAAGCTATCAGAACCTGCGATTTCCGTTGCTTCCATTAAATAACGGTTTGCACTGAATTCATCACCACGCTGTTGTGCTGCCTCAGCGGCTTTAATGAAATTCAGCACCGGCTCATCAGAATGTTTCGCATTTTTACCAATTAATTTTTCCGCTTTAGAATAATCCCCTTCATCCATACGCATTAAGCCTTCCAATGTTTGCTTTTGCGCTTTTGTGCGTTTACGACGAGAGAACCAGCTGTATGTGTTGTTGCTTAAACGGAAAAAACGACTAATGACGACCTCAATGCTGTACACCAAAGCTAAAGCGAGCACGAAGAAGATCACTAAAGTGGTAATGGACATTTCGACGATATGACCTGCCGTTTCAATTCGCACATAGCCTTGCTTACCCGCTAAATACGGCCCGGCAATTAAGCTCGCCAGCAACAACAACATTAAAAATAGCACTCGTAACATAATCTATTTCTCCTATTATTGTTGTCCTTGATTGGTTTCAGGCTTTGTTTCATTCGCCGGCGCAGTGGCAGACTCATTTTCTTTTCCTGTTGGCTCGGTTCCCGAATTACCGTGCGACTCGAGTTCTTTATCCACTGAAAGCGTGATTTTTTGCATTTCTTGTGTTGGCTTATTCAACAATTTATCTAAGGCATTTAACCCACTTAACTGAGTCGGCACATCCACGTAAATTGATTGTTCCGCTAATTCATCCAGCTTCTTCAAGAAGTTTTGAGCCACATCAGTATTGGTATCAAAATACGTACGAATCCAAGAAGCCACTGTTTGTAAAGATTGTTTGTATAAATCGTCTTGTTGGCGCGGTACAGATAAAATTGCAATTTGTAAACGTAAACGAATATTCTCACGTAAATAAATATCTTGATTTGGCGCTAACAAGGCTTTGTCATTCGCTTTCTTCGGAGTCACACGGATAAAATGATTTAAAAAACTCACCGCACTTTTTTCTGCATTTTCTTTCCAATCATCCAAAGAATCCGTCAATTTATCATTATTCGGATCTTCATCAAAATTTACGTTTAACACTGTTAATTCGTCAACATTGTTCGCAAGCTCGGATAAATCTTGCATGATGGCATTCTGGTCTACGTTATTAAGCGATAATAAGTTTTTCAAGTCCGAGTGAATGGCGTTACGTACCGGAGCCACCTCTGGTAACGCAACTTTTGATAAGGTTTCATCAGCTACTTTTAATAACGCAACGCTGGTGTCCACGTCATTATCTAACACCAATTTACGCAACGCATTATTGAGTAGAAAATCCGCCTCGGTAAGCAACCAATCATTGGGTTGCTCTGCTTTTGCTTGGTTCGCCAAGCGTTGAACTTCTTGTTTCAATGCTGATAAGCTTTGTTCTTTAACAGCAATTTCGTGATGTAATTCGCCAATTTGCTCACCTGCCGTTTTTGAAAATGCAATAAGCTCTTGAAGCTGTGCTCTTTCGGCTTCAAAATTTTGTCCTTCGGCTACCACTGCAGGCACTGGCTGTTGTACTTTCCCTGAAAGTGCGGTCAATTTTTGTTGTATTTCCTCAACCTGTAACTGACCGAAATAATAGCCCGCGCCACCCAAACCTAGTGCAATAAAAATGGCTAACAAACCTAATGCAGAACCGCTTTTTTTTACAACTACCGTTTCTTTTACAGGTGTTTCTTTCGTTGTAGAAGCGTTAGCAACAGTTTCCGTTGCAGCAGATTGCTTTGCAGAAGAGATCGTCTTTTCATTGTGTTCTTGTTGCATAGTGTTTACTTTATCCTCTATTGGAGTCTCAATTTGTTCAGTTAACGCCTCATCTTGTGTCGCTAAATCAAGATCTTCACTAACATCAATTTTCTGTTCCACTTCTGCATTCCGTTTCAACGGGTGAGATTTCTTGTTAGCCATAATATTTACCTATAAAGAAAAAATGTGATTTAACAACATTGTAATAAGGTTTGTAATAACGTTCTGTTGTCTGAACACGGACAAACCGTCACTTGTTGCCAACCTAACGCTTGCGCCAAATGAGCAATACGCTCACTGATTGTAATAAGGTGGCAACTTTTTAGCCAATTATGTTCGCTTTGCGGAACAAAATCCACTAATTGGGTGAGTATTTCAGCACTGGTCACGACTATCATTTGTACGCCAGCTCGTTTGCACAAACTGGTTTGCTCCGCTTGATTGTAAACGAGAGGTTCACGTCGATAGCATTCGACAATTTCAATACTAGCACCACGTTGTTGTGCCTGTTCGGCAAAAAACTCACGGCCACCATTGCCACGCAAAATTAATACCGTTTTCTCAGACAAATCCTGCATCATGGATAACTGCAATAATCCTTCACTATTTTCTTGCATAGTCGGATAGTGAACGGCCATTTCTGTCATGGCCGAAAAATACTGAGCCGTACTTTTCCCGACGGCAAAATAGACCAAATCATCACGCCACTTAAAACCGGTGTTTTTAATGGCTTTATCCGCAAAATCTACCGCATTTTTAGAAACAGCAAAGACATAATCGCCAGATTTCAGCTTCGCTAATCTCGCAGGCAATTCATTCAGCTCCGCTCCGCGAGTAATTTGAAATAGGGGTAAATGCAACGCAACAATGCCGGCTTTCACCAACATCTCAACCAGTTTTTCCCCACGTTCATCCGGGCGTGTCACCAAAACAGCCATGTTCAACTCTTATGCGTAAATATTTTGCAAAATCTTGTCAGCACCTTGTGCTAAAAGTTGCTCGGCAATTTGCACGCCCAAAACCTCAGCATTTTCTACCGCACTTTGACCTTCCGCACGAATAATTGTTGAACCATCAACACTACCCACCAAGGCTCGCAAGTACAACATGCTCTCACGCAATACGGCATAACCACCAATAGGCACTTGGCAACCGCCTTGTAAGCGATTATTCATGGCGCGTTCCGCCAACACACAATAAGTCGTTTCAACATCTGCCAACGGTGCTAATAATTGTTGCACCTGTTCGTCATCCGTACGGCATTCAATCCCCACTGCGCCTTGCCCGGCAGCAGGAAGCGACTGTTCTACCTCAATAAAAGAAGTAATTCGATCTGCCAATTCCAAACGAATTAAACCGGCAGAAGCCAAAATAATCGCATCAAAATCACCGTTGTCCAGTTTGCTCAAACGCGTCCCCACATTGCCTCGCAAAGAGCGAATTTCCAAATCCGGACGTAAGGCTTTTAGCTGACACTGACGACGCAAACTGGATGTACCGACGATGGCTCCCGGAGGCAACTCGGCTAAAGTGCGGTAAGTATTTGAAACAAATGCATCACGCGGATCTTCACGCTTACAAATGACGGATAAACTTAGCCCTTCAGGAAATTGCATCGGCACGTCTTTCATAGAATGCACAGCGATGTCCGCTTCATTATTCAACAACGCATTTTCCAATTCTTTCACAAACAAACCTTTACCGCCAATTTTCGCTAAAGGCGAATCTAAAATCACATCACCTTTAGTGACCATCGTCACCAATTCGATTGATAAATCAGGATACAGTTGTTGTAAACGCGCTTTCACAAAGTTTGCCTGCCACAATGCCAATGGGCTTTGGCGGGTAGCAATTTTTAAAGTTTTTTTAGACATAATAACGAGATATGGAAGTGATTTTATGTGCTTTATCCTACCATTGTTAACCCGTATTGTCAGTTTCCATTTAATTTTTTTGCTTTCCTAAAGCACTGGTGATAGAGTACCCACCAGCCAAGTATGACTGTTGTAAAAAAGTTAGGATACAAATTGAAGTTTGATGTCAATGAAGCCAAAAAACGCGTGGACTTTCTAGATAAATTACGCATTGATCGCGCTTTATCCGACACGACTGAATCCTTTCAACTTGTCTTTAAAGTCATTCCTTTATTACTTCATTTTAATCACCCAGCTCTTCCGTGCTATGTTGCGAACGCGCCTACCGGGATTGCACGTTTTTCTCTCAGTGGTTTTCAACAAGCCTATCTTGCTCGAACTTTCTCTGAAGAACAAAGAAAAAACATTCAAAAAAAACACCGCACTTTTGAGCAAGAAGCAATTCTAGGCGTATATGTGATGGGCAGTATTGCTTCCATCGCCCAAACACCATCTTCTGATTTAGATATCTGGATTTGTCATCGGGAAGATTTAAACCCAAGCGCGCTTGAGCTGTTACAACAAAAAACCAATGCGATTCAAAAATGGGCAAAATGCTTTCAAGTAGAAATTAACTTCTACTTAATGGATCAAAAGCGTTTCCGTTGTTTCCGTTATGCTGATCCGATGGACGGTGAAAATTGTGGTTCAACACAATATATGTTATTGCTGGATGAGTTTTATCGTTCTGCCATACGCCTCGCCGGCAAGCCTTTGTTGTGGTTACATTTATTGGTTGAACGTGAAGAAAATTATGAAGCAGAAATTGAGCGTTTAACTCAAGAAGGACAACTGGATTTAAACGATTGGGTCGATTTTGGGGGATTAGGCTCGTTCTCAGCGAACGAATATTTTGGCGCAAGCTTGTGGCAGCTTTATAAAGGTATTGATTATCCGTATAAATCCCTGCTCAAAATTTTATTACTTGAAGCTTATTCTTGGAATTACCCAAACACCTTCTTGATTTCTTGCGAATTTAAGCAAGCCTTACTGAGTGGCGATTTGAACGTTGAACACCAATTTGATGCTTATTTAGCGATGTTGCAGCGGGTAACTGATTATTTAACTCGTCAAAAAGAATTTAAACGGTTGGACTTTGTACGTTGTTGTTTTTATATCAAAGTACACGAAAATGAAGTGGCCCCCGGAGAAACGAACTGGCGTTTGGATGAACTGTTCAAGCTAGCTCAACAATGGGGATGGAAGTGCGGTCAACTAGAGTGTCTCAATAATCGCCGACATTGGAAAATCAAACAAACCATGAAAATACATAATAGTTTGATTAAGTTCCTCATGTTGAGCTATCGCAACTTAGTCCATTTTGCACGTAAACACCAAGTGAATGCCAGCATCATGCCACAAGACATGAGTGTGCTGACACGTAAACTATATGCTGCTTTTGAAGAATTACCGGGTAAAGTGACCTTGCTCAACCCACAACTGGCCGTGGATTTATCAGAACCGGCATTGACGTTTATTGAAGTAAAACATAATCGACATTTTAAAAACGGCTGGTATGTCATCAATCAAACACCAGATGTGGAAGGTTGTAGCCATCCTCGTTATATTGAATATAACGAAAGCTTGAATAAGCTTGTGGCGTGGGCGTATTTCAATCGTTTATTAACAGCCAATACGCAGCTCTTCATTTCCAGTGATAATATCGAACTAAAAACATTACGCCAATTTGTTACCGATCTTCGTTTAACGTTCCCAATTGAAACGACTTTTGCAAGCAATTCTGATCTCAGTCATCCTTGCGAAATCCGTAGTCTTGCCGTGATTATCAATTTAACTCAAGATCCGACGCAACAGCTGAGAGACATCAAGCCAACAATCCAAGCCAGTGATTTATTTAGCTTTGGTCCGAATGAAGAAAGCTTGGTTGGCAGCATTGACTTAACCTACCGTAATGTATGGAATGAGGTCAGAACGCTACATTTTGAAGGGGCAAATGCGATTTTATTGGCGTTAAAAGTGCTTTCCAACAAAATTTATCGTGGTGCGCCATCACCAAAATTCGTACAAGTTTTTTGTTATAGCCGCTACTATCGACATGCCTTACGCCGCATCGTCACGACACTCATTAATAAATGTATCAGCATCCAACTCGGGGTCACCGAACCGCCGAAAAACAATTTATTGCGAGTAGCGGGAAAAAACTGGCAATTTTTCTTTGAAGAACGCGGTATTAGTTTGCAAGAAATTCATCACGGGCGGGTCACAAAAACACATCAATTTGACACCGCACTTAATAAAAAAGCAGCGGCAACGGATCCGGTTCCAACAAAGCACCAAAAGTATCCACGAGAAATCGATCGATTTGCAACGGAAGGTTTCCTGCAATTCTTCTTTGAAGATAATCCAAACGGTAGTTTTAACGTTTATATTTTAGATGAACTTAATCGCCTTGAGGTTTACCGCAACTGTGATGGTACAAAAGAGAAAAAAATTCATGAGATAAATCGAATTTATCAACTCTCAGGCTTGGATGAAAATGAGAATCCGTATAAAATCGTACAACGCGATTTTAATTATCCACAATTCTACCAATTATTAATGACAGAAGAAGGAATAACGATTGTTCCTTTCCATAGCCGTTTGGCTTTGTCTTGAGGTGTAACATGAATGACAAATTAAAAGTTTTAATTATTGACGACCATCCGTTAATGCGCCGTGGCATACAACAACTTGTTGAATTAGAAGAAGGTTTCGAGGTTGTTGGCGGTGCAGGCAATGGTTCAGAAGGGATTAATTTAGCGCTACAAACCTCACCGGATCTCATTATTTTAGATCTGAATATGAAAGGACTCTCCGGTTTAGATACGCTTAAAGCATTGAGAGCAGAAGACGTTGATGCTCGCATTGTCATTTTGACCGTGTCTGATGCTAAAAACGACATTTTTACCTTAATTGATGCCGGTGCGGACGGGTATTTATTAAAAGATACCGAACCCGACACATTGCTTTCTCAACTAAAACGCATCGCTCAAGGTGAAGTTATCCTCAGTGATTCCATTAAAAATCTCTTATTAGAGCGTCAATCTTCGCAAAGCCCTATTGACTCTCTTACCGATCGTGAAATTGACGTATTGCGTTTAGTGGCAACAGGCCTTTCCAATAAACAAATTGCTGGCCAATTGTTTATTTCGGAAGAAACCGTCAAAGTACACATTCGTAATTTGCTACGTAAACTTAACGTTCACTCACGCGTTGCCGCAACAGTGCTTTATTTTGAGCATAAAAACGGCTAAACCGTATAATTTCACAAGAAATAGCCGACAGCATTGTCGGCTATTTTTTTATTATCAATTTACTCGTTCCCTTTTCTTAAAAATATCGAAAAAATCCACCGCACTTTGTATAAGCGAAACATTGCAGGAACAAAACCTAACGAGTAAACTACCAAGGTTTAATGTGGGAGTTATATGAAGAAATTGTTCAATAAAAAAGCGACTCAACGTTTCTATGCACTTGTATTTTCGTGCTTATTTTGGCATTCCTCTGCCTACGCCGAACATCTCGTTGATTTACAAATTGATGGGGTAAAAAACGACGCTTTAAAAAACAATATCCAGATTCACCTCAACGCCATCGATAAAGAAGAGGCAGACGGTTCCGAACGTTATCAAGATATTGTCAGCAAAGCCGTTGATAAAGGTCTGCGTGCTTTAGGGTATTATGATCACCAGATTCAATTTGAATTAAAACCTCGAGCCAAGAACAAACCGCTATTAATCGCTCACATTACTATAGGGGAACCGGTAAAAATCGCCGCCACAGACATCGTGATTAAAGGAGATGCCAAACAAGATCCGGAATTCATTCAACTGGAAAAACAGGTTCCTAAAACCGGCACCATACTCAATCACGAAACTTACGAAGATTATAAAAACCAACTGCAACAACTCGCACTATTTCGCGGTTATTTTGATGCAGAATTTGAACAATCCCGTTTAGAAGTGATGAAGTCCACGCGAGAAGCTTGGTGGAATCTCACCTTCGATAGCAAAAAACGCTATCACTATGGAAGTATTCATTTCTTACATGCGCAAATTCGAGAAGAATATTTACGTAACATGCTCAACATTCACTCAGGCGAACCCTATTTAATGAGTGACTTTTCCACCTTAACCAACAATTATTCCTCCTCAAGCTGGTTCAGCTCGGTGTTATTGCAACCGCACTTAGACGATAAAAAGAAATTAGTAGATGTGGATGTGTTACTCTACCCGCGTAAAAAAAATATTATGAACGTCGGACTAGGTTATTCCACTGATGTTGGACCTCGCTTCCAATGGAGTTGGACGAAACCTTGGATCAATGATCGCGGACACAGTGTCAGAAGTAATCTCTATTTTTCTTCACCGAAGCAAACGCTCGAACTGACCTACAAAATGCCCTTATTGAAGAACCCGCTGAATTATTACTATGAATATTCCGGCGGTTTTGAACGTGAAAATAAGAACGACACCCAAATAACCTCATCTACCCTTGCCGCACTGCGTTATTGGAATCATCCTACCGGATGGCAATATTCCTTCGGTTTACGCTTGCGCCATGACGCCTTTACTCAAGCAGATATCTCCGACAAAACACTATTACTATACCCTACAACCTCTTTAACACGTACCCGTTTACGTGGCGGTGCCTTTCCTGATTGGGGTGATTCACAACGTATCACCCTAGATTTTGGACGAAAACTTTGGATTTCTGATATCAATTTCTGGAAAATTCAAGCGTCCACCGCTTGGGTCAGAACCTATGCGCAAAATCACCGTTTTCTTACTCGTCTAGAAATTGGCGTACTCAACACTGCAGATATTCACCGAATTCCACCCTCATTACGCTTCTTTGCCGGCGGCGATCGCAGCGTACGTGGTTATGGTTATAAGAAAATCTCTCCAAAAGATCGAAATGGCAAATTAGTCGGCGGTTCCCGTTTAGCAACAGGAACCATTGAATACCAATATCAGGCTTATCCCGACTGGTGGCTAGCCACCTTTGCTGATGCAGGTCTGGCGGCAAATAGTTTTAAACCTGACGAATTACGCTATGGTGCAGGTTTTGGCTTGCGATGGGCATCACCGGTAGGTGCCATTAAATTTGATGTTGCTACCCCGATAAAAGATAAAGATAAAAGTAAAAACATTCAGTTTTATATCGGGCTGGGTAGTGAAATATAGCAACATAAAACGGATGACTTCATGACAAAAAAGACAGAAAAAACGGCTCAAACGACAAAAGCAAAATCGCCAAAACGCCTTTGCCAATGGATTTTATGCCTTGTAAGTGCGGTTATTTTTTTACCTATTTTTACCCTATTCACACTCCTTTCAACAGAAAGTGGTCAGCACCAGCTCCTGCATTGGGCAAATGCAGGGCTCGATGCTCTTTCCATTGAACAAGCAGAAGGCAACTTAAAGGAAGGGTTAACATTGAAACATCTGCGCTTTCAAACAGAAGGTGTGGATGCCCATATTGAGGAAGCGCATCTGCAGCTACAATTAAGCTGTTTATGGCATCTAGACGTGTGCATTGATGATATCACCCTGACACAACCATCCATTCTGATTGACACCACCTTGCTGTCAGCCCCTGAGCCTAAAAAGAACAGCAACGGGAAGATGAAACATGTGTTCTTACCTATCTCAGTGCAAATCAATCGGTTAGCCGTTAACGATTTCTCATTATCTCTTGATAAAAATAAAATCACTTTAGGTACATTCCATACGGCGGCAAGTTTAAATAATGCCGATGGATTAACATTAGCACCGACCCAAATTGAAAATTTGAGTTTTACCCATGATTTAACCTCAACTGCGGGCAACGCCAAAACGCCGAAAAAGACGGACGTGTCCGAATCTATTCAATGGGAACACCTAGAACAAGCTCTCCGTAAACCACTACTTGCCGAAGTGCAGCAAATTGAACTGCCTTTTGCAATACACATTCAAGGCGTGCAAGGCAAAAACTGGCGATATCAAAGTCTCAGTGGGAAAAATACGGTCGAGCAAGATATCCTCATTGCTTCTGTAGAACTTCAAGCAAGCGCAACTGATGATACTATCAAACTAGCTAAATTTGATGTGCAAAGCTCACTTGGTCAGTTACAAGCAAATGGGCAAGTGACATTCCAACAAGATTTCCCATTGCAATTTGATGCCTTCGCTAAAATTAATGACATACGCCAAAATAACGACCTTGTTTTGCCTGCAAGCAAAGCGGAAATCCATCTTTCAGGCGCATTAAAAAAACAGACCGCACTTTCATGGAAAACTCAAGGCGCGTTGGAATCACAACTGAATGCTCAAATTCAGGCTGCTGAACCTAACCTTCCGCTTCAAGTGAATTTGACTGTGCCTCAAGCAAAATACCCTTTTAATAACAAAGATCCGTTAAAAATTCAGGATTTCAATTTCACCCTAGACGGCAACTTAGCTGCCGCACAAATACAACTTAAAAGTGCGGTCAGTGGCATGGGAATACCAAACAGCGTTTTGACATTACAAGCCTTGGCCCATTTATCCGACATCGCGATTAATCAACTCAAACTCAATACCTTAAATGGTACAGCCGATTTAACCGGTAACCTCAATTGGCGTGATGGTGTGGAATGGAACGGGCATTTAGCATTGGAAAAGATGCCGCTTGGTGCCTACTTAGCCGATTTTCCGGCAATCATTTCCGGCAGCTTAAATTCACAAGGAGAAATCACTCAAGACAAGCAACAAATTTCAATTTCAGATATAGATCTGCAAGGTTCACTGTCACAACGCCCCTTGAGCCTAACCGGCAATTTACATATGGCAGAACAGCCATTACTTAATGTACCACAGCTCACCTTCACTTACGGTGACAATAAAATCAACGTACAAGGCAACCTTGGCTCCGTCTCCGATTTTACTCTTGATATTAATGCACCGAATTTAAGCGGTTTATTGACCGGTTTATCCGCCTCTGTTAATGGCAAAACCACGGTAACCGGTAACATTATGCACCCAAATTTTATTGTGGATTTAACAGCAAAACAGTTACATTTCCGCGACATAGGACTTACCCAAGCCAGCATTAAGGGGCAGCTGAATACGGAACAAGTAATTCAAGGTCAACTTAATGCCCATCTTAATGGCTTTCATTACAATGAAATCAAGGTAGATAGCTTCCAACTCTCTGCTTTAGGAGATGAGCAAAAACACAGTTTGCAGCTAATTTCAGAAGGGAATCCCATTGCGGCCAACATGAATATCATCGGCAATTTCGACCGCACTTTACAGCAATGGAAAGGCACGATTAGCCAACTTATGCTAAAAACGAAGTTTGGCCACATCCAAACAAATAAAAGTGTGGCTGTCACATACGACAACAAAACCACCCAAAGCACCATTGCCGCCCATTGCTGGATGCACAGCAACATAGACCTTTGTTTTCCGCAAACCTTTAATGTCGGCACTCATGGCGAAATACCTTTTGAAATCAAACGCTTTGATTTAGCATTTATCAATAAAATACTTGAAGACGATATCTTAAAAGGGCAGCTGAATAGTAAAGGAAAAGTAGCCTGGTCAACACAGGCACCACTATCTGCTGAAATACAAATCAGCGGCAATGCCTTATCTATAGCAAAAAAATTAGACTACCGTACTTTTAAGTTAGATATGCCCAAAGTCATGCTAAATGCCAACTTAGCAAATAACGATCTTGCCTTGAAAACAGAAGTTCATGTTCAGGAACAAGGCAAAATCAATGTCGATTTAAAATTACAGGATATTGTTAACACTCGTAAACTGAGCGGCACTTTTACAATTCCTCATCTTAATCCTGCAATTGTTAACCAACTTTTAGCGAATGGTGAAAAAGTCAGTGGGGAACTCAAAGCTAATCTCACATTAGGTGGAAACCTAAACGCACCAACACTGAACGGCGATATTCAACTTAAACAACTGAATGCTCAAATTCGGGCATTACCTTTCGATATTAAAAATAGTGAATTAGCATTACATTTTGCAGGTTCCAACTCTACGCTAAAAGGGTTTGTACAAACAGATGACAGTCGCTTAAATCTCAGCGGTGAAGCCCATTGGAAGAATATCAATGAATGGCGCACTCGTTTGAACGCGCAAGCAGAGAAATTTAAAGTGGACATCCCATCAATGGCAAAATTAACGATGAGTCCAAACATTGAAATTAGTGCTTCGCCAAAACTCTTAGAATTATCAGGAAATATTGAGATTCCTAAGGCAAGAATTGCCATTGAGAGCTTGCCGGATAGTGCCATTGAAGTCAGTACTGACGAAGTTATTTTAGATGGTAAGACAAAAAGAACATTGCCCAAAAACATTCCAGCAGAAACACGAAGCGGCATGGCGGTAAAATCTAATCTGAAGATTCATATTGGAGATGATGTCAGTCTAAAGGCTTATGGGCTCAAAACCTATTTGCATGGCTTACTTAGCGTACGACAAGAAAAGGGAAACCTAGGTTTATACGGCGAAGTTAATCTTAAAAATGGGCGTTACACCTCCTTTGGACAAGATTTGATTATTCGCAAAGGGTTAATCAGTTTTGTCGGACAGCCTTCCCAACCCTTCTTAAATATTGAAGCCATTCGCAACCCAGAAGCAATGGAGGACAATAGCGTTACTGCCGGCGTGAAAGTCACTGGATTAGCCGGCTCACCAAGCATTACTATTTTCTCCGAACCCGGCATGCCACAGGATCAGGCTTTAGCCTACATTCTCACCGGACGTTCTTTAGAAAACAGTGGCGATGCATCTTCAAGTGGTTCTGTGGGTGCGGCCCTATTAGGTATGGGGTTAGCTAAAACCGGGAATGTTGTAGGCGGCATTGGAAAAGCCTTCGGAATTAAAGATCTGAATCTCGGCACACAAGGTGTCGGCGACAGTTCTAAAGTGGTAGTGAGCGGCAATATCACACCACGGTTACAAGTCAAATATGGTGTGGGTTTATTCGATGGCTTAGCTGAAGTCACCTTGCGTTATCGCTTGTTGCCACAACTTTATGTACAATCTATATCAGGCGTTAATCAAGCCTTTGATTTACTCTACCAGTTTGAATTTTAATCTATGAATAACGAAAATTTACTCAGTAAAGCCAATGAACTTCATGCGCAACGTGGCAAGGTGCGTGAAATTGCTGCCATTGATCTCGGCTCCAATAGCTTTCACATGATTATTGCCCGCATCGTAAATGGCACACTACAAGTGCTTTCCCGTCTTAAGCAAAAAGTACAGCTTGCCGAAGGGTTAGATGAGAACCAAGTGCTAAGTCCCGCTGCTATTGAACGTGGTGTCAACTGCTTAGCATTATTTGCAGAACGCTTACAGGGTTTTCCTGCTGAAAACGTCAATGTCGTAGGCACATATACCTTACGCCGTGCTGTGAACAATGAGGAATTTCTACGCCAAGCGGCAAAAGTCTTCCCTTACCCTATTCATATTATCAGTGGCAAAACGGAAGCAAAAACCATCTACGCAGGCGTTTGCCACACGCAACCTGAAATTGGTCGGAAATTTGTCATAGATATCGGTGGTGGTTCAACAGAAATGATCATCGGCGATAACTTTACCCCATTAATTTACGAAAGCCGCCACATGGGCTGTGTAAGTTTTGCAAAACAATTTTTTCCTCACGGTCAAATCAGTGAAGAAAACTTTCGCCGAGCAAAGCAAAGCGCTTTAAACAAAATTGAAGATCTCGCCTGGGAATACCGAAATTTGGGTTGGCAATCAGTACTTGGCTCGTCCGGTACGATTAAAACTGTCCATCAGGTTATTTGTGAAAACATTGATCCGAATGGCACTATTACTGCTGAACGATTAAATCAACTCATTCAACAAACCCTGCAATTTAGCCACTTTGATCAAATCCAACTTAGCGGATTAAACTATGAGCGTACAGATGTTTTTGTGCCGGGCCTGGCTATCTTAAGTGCAGTTTTTGAAAACTTTCACATTGAGAAAATGCGTTATTCCGATGGCGCACTGCGAGAAGGGGTAATGTATAGTTTAGAGCAAAACTTCCAAGTCAATAATATTCGTGAACGCACCGCACTTGGTCTGATGGAACAATTTAATATTGACCAGGCACAGGGCGAACGGGTATATCAAAGTGCATCGTTACTATTTGAGCAATACCAACATTGGCAAAACCGAGAAATGGTTGATGAAATAAAAGACGTTCTCTTGTGGGCTGCGCGTTTACATGAAGTGGGCATTGTCATCAATCACAGAAATCTACAAAAACACTCTGCGTATATTTTATACAATACTGAATTACCGGGTTATGACAACGAACAACATCGTTTACTATCAACCTTGGTACGTTATCACTTGGGAAATTTCAAATTACCGGAAATGTTTAAATTTTCTCGTTATCACGAGCAAGATGTGCTGGTATTAATTCGCATTTTACGCTTAGCAATTATCCTCAATCGAGCCCGTCAAGCGACAGAAAAACCTCAAAAAATCATATTAAAAACCGACCGCACTTTGGTAGATTGGCACTTAACATTTGAAACGGATTATCTAAAAAATAACCCATTAGTGAAAAACGATCTGGCATTAGAACATCGTTTCTTGCAGACATTGGGATTATCCTTATCAATTCATTAATTGATTTTTTCTCCCATAAAAAATCCCCGCTATCATCAGCGGGGATTTTTATTATTTCGTCCAATTACGCTTTAGGACCTGCAGCAATTAATGCTTTACCTTCAGCATTTGTTGCATATTTTTCGAAGTTCTTCACGAAACGACCGGCAAGATCTTTCGCTTTCGCTTCCCATTGTGCTTTGTCTGCGTAAGTGTCACGCGGATCTAAGATAGCTGGGTCAACACCTGGTAAAGCGTTAGGAATTGCCAAGTTGAAGATTGGTAATTCGCCCATTTCAGCTTTTTCGATAGAACCATCTAAGATAGCATCGATAATACCGCGAGTATCTTTAATAGAGATACGTTTACCTGTACCGTTCCAACCGGTGTTCACTAAGTAAGCTTCCGCACCTGCCGCTTGCATACGTTTAACTAATACTTCCGCATATTGAGTTGGGTGTAAAGTTAAGAATGCTGCACCAAAACAAGCTGAGAAAGTTGGGGTTGGTTCAGTGATCCCACGTTCTGTACCCGCTAATTTTGCAGTAAAGCCTGATAAGAAGTAGTACTTAGTTTGTTCCGGTGTTAATTTAGAAACCGGTGGTAATACGCCGAATGCATCTGCGGTTAAGAAAATCACTTTCGTTGCATGGCCTGCACGGGAAACCGGTTTAACGATGTTATCTATGTGATAAATCGGATAAGACACACGCGTGTTTTCTGTTTTGGAACCGTCATCAAAGTCAACGGAACCATCTGCACGCACAACAACGTTTTCTAATAACGCATCACGACGGATTGCGCGATAAATATCCGGTTCGTTTTCTTCAGAAAGGTGAATGGTTTTCGCGTAGCAACCACCTTCAAAGTTGAAAATACCCACATCATCCCAACCATGTTCATCGTCACCGATTAATTGACGTTTCGGATCGGTAGAAAGGGTTGTTTTACCCGTACCGGATAAGCCAAAGAATACTGCAACATCGCCATCTTTACCCACGTTAGCGGAACAGTGCATTGCACCCACACCTTTAAGCGGTAGGAAGTAGTTCATCATAGAGAACATCCCTTTCTTCATTTCACCGCCGTACCAAGTACCGCCGATTAATTGAACACGTTCAGTCAAGTTGAATGCAACGAAGTTCTCAGAGTTCAAAC
>ERZ773049.509-NODE-509-length-23985-cov-7.048182_pt1 | contig 23985 bp, 15 predicted proteins | sample MGYA00580633_ERZ773049 | MGnify/ENA primary metagenome ERZ773049 (study PRJEB29015, sample SAMEA2737991) | human oral metagenome | biome: human oral; feature: human-associated habitat; material: dental | place: China | collected 2066 ...
ATTTTTACCTTCCCAACAAATAAAAGAAGCCTATTCTCGTCAAGATACCCCTTCCCCGACCGACGATGAACAAAGAAAACGCCCCCTGCGGGGGCTTGACTTTCTTTTGTCTCCTTTTCTTGTGTCAAGACAAGAAAAGGAGAAAGAGACAGAAGAAAAACGTTCCCAACTTTCATCTTCCCCACGATTCAGAGAAGCCCATTCCCACCAAGGTCACCATTCCCCGTGTCTCATCGCAGGCCATTCTTATCAAATATTCCAATCCCCGACCGTCCGGGATACCCGTTTTAGGTCGGTTTCCCAATCCCAACGCCTCCGCGTAGGTCATACCCGCCAAGATTCCCAATCCCCGAGCCCCACAAAGGTAAAAACCCGACGCAAATCATGATCTCCCACTATGAAAGATCATAATCCGCGTTGCATATCTATACCTTCCGATAGAAAAGAATCTCATCCGCGTTGCAAATGTAATCTTCTCGACCCAATAGAAGCATATCTGCGTTGCAAAATCTATACTCATGGACCGAAAGAAGATCTTATGCGTTGCATATAGTCTGCTTTTATTTCGGGAAGATATAATCTGCGCCGCATATTCTTTTCCTATGGGTGAAAAAGATACTACATGCATTGCATATACGGTTCTATCGCAGTAGGAGCATAGTCGACGCATTGCATATCGATAGCTATCGGTATGATAGTATGTAATCTGCAATGCAGATAGAATCTCCCTGATTCGTGAAGATCATATTTGCGTTGCATATCATCTTCTTTTGTTTTATGAAGATTCAATCTGCAATGCAGATGCTTTTCTTTCATATTCGAATGATTCTATATGCGTCGCATATTCACCTCTTTCATTGCGGGAGATAGCTTTATGCAGCGCGTAATCTCTTCTTTTATACGAAAAGAAACGTATATGCGTCGGGATTTATCTTCCTAATTGCCCGGGGATAGCTTGCCTCGATGGGTTTGGGAATCATTTTTTGTCGGTGAATCAAAATCTGGGCGATTTTGAGGTTGCTGTGCGGTAAACGAATCAAAATCGTGGCAATTTTTTGATCATTATGGGCCGAACGAATCGAAATCGTGGCGATTTTTCGTCCATTAGAGTAGGGGCGTATGGCATACGCCCCACGAATAGACATATCGGAGGCAGAACGAATTAAAATCATGGCGATTTTTCGTCCGCCAGGGTAGGGGCGTATGGCATACGTCCCACGAATGGACATATTAGAGGCTGAATGAATCGAAATCGTGGCGATTTTTCGTCCATCAGGGTAGGGGCGTATGGCATACGCCCCACGAATGGACATATCGGAGGCTGAATGAATCGAAATCGTGACGATTTTTCGTTTGTCAGGGTAGGGGCGTATGCCATACGCCCCACGAATAGACATATCGGAGGCAGAACGAATTAAAATCATGGCGATTTTTCGTCCGTTAGGGTAGGGGCGTATGACATACGCCCCACGAATGTGCATATCAGATGCCAAACGAATCGAAATCGTGGCGGTTTCTTTGTCCGTTGTCGGTCGGAGATGGGGTGGATTGGCGGGGATGGACTTCTTCTATTTGTTGGGAAGATGAAAATTGTAGATGTTTAGGTGTAGATATTTTTGTATAACGAGGAACGGGCTGATCGATATGTTCGCTCACTGTTTTCTGATGGAACTATGGGGGCATATGCAATACGCCCCTACTCTGACGGACGAAAAGGGGGCGTGTTTTTTGTCCGCCGTCTGTCGGGGAAGGGGTAGCTTGGCGGGAATGGTCTTCTTTTATTTGTTGGGAAGATGAAAATTGGAGGTGTTTAGGTGTAGATATTTTCATATGATGAGGAACGGGCTGATCGATATGTTCGCTCGCTGTTTTCTGATGGAACTATGGGGGCGTATGCAATACGCCCCTACCCTGACGCACGAAAAGGGGGCGTGTTTTTTGTCCGCCGTCGGTCGGGGAAGGGGTGGCTTGGCGGGGACGGGCTTCTTTTATCTATAGATATTGTATGGAAAGGCATACGGGGGCTTAGGGATGTGGGGCGTGATCGAAAATAAATCGAGGATGATGTTCGGTTTTTCGCGAATTGGGTACACTTTTGCGGCCCTTTGTATGGGGGGATCATAGCGATCTCCCCTTTCTCCGATTCTCCCTTTCCTTCTCCTCCTGACTTACTGATTAACGGTCTCATGGACATTAAAGACTTACAAAATATTTACGCGGCGCACCCGCAAATGGTTGCCCTGACGTCGCTGATCGATCGAGGCGATGTGCACAGCATGCATTGGGCAGGGTTGCAGGGGTCAAGCGCTGCGGTGTGCTTAGCGGCACTCTTTCGCAAGCGTGGCGGGTGTCTGCTTTGCTTGATGAACGACCTCGAGGAGGCCGGATATTTCTATAATGACTTAGTGCAACTGGTGGGCGAGGCCAGCGTCAGCTTTTTCCCCTCCGCCTACCACCGACATATCAAATATGGCCACACGGACGCGGCCAATGAGGTGCTGCGAACGGAGACGTTGGCCACGCTGCAATCAGACAAGCCGGACGTGATCATCGTCTCCTATCCGGACGCTATCGCTGAGCGTGTGCTATCGAAAAATGTGCTCAAGGAGAACACGCTGGAGCTTCACGTAAGCGAAAAAGTGGACCCGATTTTTGTTTCCGATGTACTTGATAATTACCACTTTGAGCAGACTGACTATGTCTATGAGCCGGGGCAGTACGCCGTCCGCGGGAGTATCTTAGACATCTTCTCTTTTTCCCACGAACGACCCTATCGCGTGGACTTTTTTGGCAACGAGATTGAGTCCATCCGCACGTTTGACGTAGAGACGCAGCTGTCGCAGGAAAAACTGGACGCGATCCGGATTGTCCCGGAGATCAGTCGCTACGACGATGCCGATAGTTCGCTGCTCGACCTGCTGCCGAAGGACGCCCTCGTCGTGACGCACGATGCGATGTGGTGCCGCGAGCGGATCGCCTCCCTCTGGGACGAGGAGCCGGTGAATAAGGACGACGAGGGTTTCGCGGATCGGGAGGCTATGCGCCGTAAGTTGATCGGCGCGGAGGCTTTTTCGGTAGCCGCAGCACGTTTTATCTCGATTCACCTCATGGCGCGCGATGGCGACACGGCGGCTGTCTTCCGATTCGACACGTCGCCGCAGCCGCTCTTCCAAAAGAACTTCGACCTTGTCAGTCAAACCTTTCGCCAATATCTGACGGATGGCTATACCCTTTATTTATTGACTGACAGCGAGAAACAGGCAGCTCGCATTCGGGATATTTTCAAAGACCGGGGCGAGGCGATACCCTTTACGGCCATCAGTCGGACTCTGCACGAGGGCTTTACAGACCATACGCTGCGCAGTTGTTTTTTCACGGATCACCAGCTATTCGGCCGCTTCCACAAATATAATCTCAAGAGCGACCGCACACGCAGCGGAAAGATGGCCCTGACGCTCAAGGAGCTGAACCAGTTCACCCCCGGCGATTTTATCGTACACATCGACCACGGCGTGGGACAATTTGGCGGCTTGGTGCGTACCGAGGTGAACGGCAAGGTGCAAGAGGCCGTGAAACTGATTTATCGCAACAACGACATCCTCTTCGTCAGCATTCACGCGCTGCATAAACTCTCGAAGTACAAGGGCAAGGACGGCGGCGAACCGCCCGCACTGAACAAGCTCGGCAGCGGCACCTGGGAACGGATGAAGGACCGCACGAAGAAGAAAGTCAAGGACATAGCGCGCGATCTGATCCGCCTTTACGCCACCCGCCGCGGCGAGAAAGGCTATGCCTTTAGTCCGGATAGCTTCATGCAGGACGAGTTAGAGGCCAGCTTTATCTATGAGGATACCCCCGACCAAATGCGCGCCACAGCGGAAGTGAAGGCGGATATGGAACGTGAGCGGCCGATGGATCGCCTGGTCTGTGGCGATGTCGGATTTGGCAAGACGGAGGTGGCTATGCGGGCGGCTTTCAAGGCAGTGACCGATAATAAGCAGGTCGCAGTGCTTGTGCCCACCACCGTGCTCGCGTTTCAGCATTACCAGACGTTTCGGGAGCGTCTCAAGGACTTTCCTTGCACCATCGATTACATCAGTCGCGCCCGATCGACCGCGGAAGTGAAAGACATCCTCAAACGCTTAGCCTCGGGCGAGCTGAATATCCTCATCGGAACGCATCGCATCGTCGGCCGCGACGTCAAATTCAATGACTTAGGCTTGCTGATCATCGACGAGGAGCAGAAATTCGGTGTCTCGGTCAAAGAGAAGCTCCGCCAGCTCCGGACGAACGTAGACACGCTCACCCTGACCGCCACACCCATCCCGCGCACGCTTCAGTTTTCACTCATGGGAGCCCGCGACCTGAGCAACATCACTACGCCGCCGCCCAACCGATACCCGGTGCAGACGGAATTGGAGCGCTTCAACGCCGACATTATCCGCGAGGCCATCGAATTTGAGATGAGTCGCAATGGGCAAGTCTTTTTCATCAACAATCGCATTCAGAACATTTACGAGATCGAGAACCTGATCCGGCGTGAGGTGCCCGGAGTGCGCGTGGCCGTCGGACACGGCCAGATGGAGCCGGACAAACTGGAACGGATCATCTTAGACTTCGTGAATTACGAATACGACGTGCTTGTGGCTACCACCATCGTCGAGAATGGCATCGACGTATCGAACGCAAATACGATCATCGTCAACAACGCCCATCAGTTCGGCCTTTCGGAGCTGCACCAGCTGCGCGGACGGGTCGGCCGGAGCAATCGCAAGGCATTCTGCTACTTGTTGGCGCCACCGCTCTCCACGCTAACGGCGGAAGCCCGTCGTCGGCTTCAGGCCATCGAGAGCTTTGCCGAACTGGGCAGTGGCATGCATATCGCCATGCAGGACCTCGACATCCGTGGCGCGGGAAACATGCTCGGAGCCGAGCAGAGCGGTTTCATCGCCGATCTCGGCTATGAGACGTACCAAAAGATCCTCGAAGAAGCCGTGGATGAGCTAAAAACAGACGAGTTCGCCGATCTCTACGCCGGGGACGACGAGGGCACACCCAACACGGGCGACAACTACGTCCGCGAAACGTTTGTCGAGAGCGATCTGGAGCTAATGTTCCCCCCGACGTATATTCCCAACGACTCGGAGCGCGTCGGCATCTATCGCGAACTGGATACGATCGAGACCGACGAGGCTTTATCGCGCTTTGTTGCGTCGCTCCAAGACCGTTTCGGACGTATCCCGACCGAGGGCGAGGAACTGATTCGTGTCGTGAGTCTCAGACGCATGGCACGTCGGTTAGGCATCGAGAAAGTTGTCCTCAAACGTGGCGCGATGGCCCTTTACCTACCCTCCGACAGCGACAGCCCCTACTATCAAAGCATAGCCTTTGGCCGTCTGCTCGGTTACATCGGTCGACATCCGAAAAGCTGCGTCCTACGCGAGCAAAACGCCAAGCGGAGCATCCTAATCCGCAACGTGGCGAGCGTTGCCGCCGCCGTGCGTTGCCTGACCGAGGTGGAGCACATCGAGCCCGATGCTGCGTAAAGGGTTCCTCGTACAGAGGGGATCCAAAGAAGAGGCGTGAAAACGATCCGTCTATCCGGCAAGCATGGCGGCACCCTCGGTGCCTTGATCTTCTTTTGCTTCCTTTTCTTCTATCAAGAGAAGAAAAGGGAGAGGCGAGTAAAGGCGAAGGCCACACTGATCAAGATGAATGCTGGCACCTCCCCGTGCATAACTTTGCCCCCTCATTTTGGCATACAATGACGGGCAGACATCGAACGCCTGCCCCTATATCGATATTCATTACGTATTATGAATCCTATTCATTCCCTTATTTTCGATCTGGACGGGACGTTGCTCAACACCATTGCCGATCTCGCCCATAGCACGAACTACGCGCTGGAAAAATCTGGCTTTCCGACGCATGCCATCGAGGCGTACAAGTATTTCGTTGGCAATGGTATCAATAAGCTCTTCGAACGTGCTCTGCCCGAGGGCGAGCGTACGCAGGAGAACATCGCCCGCATTCGCAGCGCTTTCTTGACGTACTATGACGCCCACAACGCGGATTACACCGCTCCCTATCCCGGCATTCCCGAGCTGCTCAGCCAACTGCAAGCCGACGGGATGGCGATAGCCGTAGCCTCGAACAAGTACCAACGCGCCACGGAGAAGTTAGTCCGACAGTACTTCCCAGACATCCGTTTCGCGGCTGTCTTTGGGCAGCGTGAGGGCATACCCACAAAGCCCGATCCGACCGTAGTCAGAGACGTGTTGCAGATCACCGGTTGCACGGCGGAGGAGACGCTCTACGTGGGCGATTCCGGCGTCGACATGCAAACGGCAGCCAACGGCGGACTCGTTTCGATCGGCGTCACGTGGGGCTTTCGTCCGCGTACGGAGCTTGAGGAATGTGGCGCGCGACACATAGTCGACTCGCCGGACGAGATCCGACGCCTCGCGATTGGGTAACGACGCGTGCCCGACCAAACAAAATGAGCCGCCCCTCGGTAAGTCCTTCTCAGGGACTTCGAGGGGCGGCTCGGTTTATACAGAACAGAGTGGCAGGCGAATCATTCGCCGCCTTTGATCATCGTAAGCAGCATCTTGAAGCGCTCAACAGCTTGCAAGGCGTGGGGGTGATTGGCGGGCATGATGATGCAGTCGCCAGCTTTCAGGCGGTGCGGCGTCCCGTCAATACGGATCTCGGCCTCGCCATCGAGGACCTGCACAAGGGCATCGAAATTCGCGGTGTGTTCGGTCAGGCCTTGGCCTTTGTCAAAGGAGAAAAGGGTGACGTTTCCAGCGCGGTTGATGGTGACTTGCTTGCTAATGACTGATCCAGGAGCATAGTCGATCGACGGCTCGAGGGCAATAACGGTTGCTTTCTCAAATGTGCTCATAAGAAGGAAAATTATTACTGTGAAACGATTAATGATGACGCTGCAAATGTAATCCTTGACCAGTCTACGAATTGTCACATGGGTGACATAGGTCTTATTGCCAAGGATGACAGTTGCCTCCTGTCGGACTATCTGATCCCGGATAAGTGCCTCTTAAATACGTATTTATTGAATCCTATAGCCGGTAAGGATGGGATTCATCCTTGAATCGGTCTGCCTCTCCTCGATAAATTTTCGACCGTTAGGGTAGGGCGCAAAAGCATACGCCTCAGCGTGTACCTGGCCGGTGGGGTTGTTCGCCCACTACGTGGTCGTTTGGAGGGCGTATTCGATACGCCCCTACCCTGACGGATCAAAAATTTGAATCCATTCTATCCATTGAATCAAAAATCCGGCACGTACAGGAATGTATGCGATACGCCTCTACCCTGACGGATGAAGGATGGGGAGGTCGGGGCGACGGTGCATCGGATTCTTACTGAGGAAACGACAGTCGGGGCGATGGCGAATGGGCGATCACTTCTGTTTTTTCTTGGCCGCGCGTTTGGGATTGGCCGGAAACCAGCCTTTTTCTACGCGCTTCTCTTGGTCTCTCACTTCCAGGATCGACCAGAAGGAGGAGAAGGCGATGACTCCGAAAATCGTGGACAGAATGAGGTGGTGCACCATCACGGACAGGCCCATAAAGACGAGTCCGGCTAAGAGGAAGGCCCACCAAATGCCTGCGCCGAAATAATATTCAGCCTTGACGACGAGGGGATGGAAAAGCCCGATAATGAGGAAAGTGGCCACGCCTATGACTAGGCCCCAAAGGTTGTAAGTAGTAAGGAATTCCATTGTGATTATTGTTGCTTGTATGGGTTTTTAGAAAGCGTATTCAAGACGAATTGCCACCTGGGCGGGTCGACCCTTCTGGATGAAGCTGCGACCGAAAGAACGGAAATAAAAAGCAGCATAGTCCGTCCCGGTCAAGTTTTGGCCGCCGAGGGAGCATGTGAGGGCGCCGCGACCTATGCCGGCGCGGGCGTCGAGGGTGTGGTAGAAGGGCTGGCGAATGTCGTTCGCCTCGGTCCAGTGAATCGGGCCGACACCGTTATACTGCGCCGCGGCAAAAATACGGTCGATCAGGCGGCTGTGCAGCCGTCGCTCGTAATGGATACCGAGGCTGACGGTATGGCGCGGGGCATAAGGGATAAATTTTCCGCGGTAGTCCGTGCGGCCATCGTTATAGTTGCGAAAGGTGGCATGCGTGTAGCCCCAGTTCACGTCGGCCGTGAGCCCGGAGGCAATGCGTGCGCTGAGGGACGCCTCGATGCCGCAGCTGACGGCACGGCCGGCGTTGCTGAGCATGCGTCCTGTGCCGCTGGCGGTAAAATGCGTCAGCTGCAAGTCGCGAATGTCCATGTAGAAGACAGTAAGCTCAGTGTGCAATCGGTCACGCACCGGCTCGGACTTGATCCCTGCCTCATAGCACCAGGCGTTTTCCGGGCGATAGGCGAGGGCCTCCTTGGGCTGTATCTTATCGAAGTGGGGGAGCGTAGGCACGATGTGGCGGAATGCGTCCATGATGTCGTTTTGCATACGTGACTGCATCAGGTCTGCCGACATCTGCACGTTATAGCCGCCCGTCTTGTAGCCCTTAGCCACAGCCGCATAGAGGCTTGTGCGCGGTGTCCAGGCGTATCGCAAAGCCAGTCGGGGAAGCACTTGCCACTCGTCCGACGAGAGATGTTCATCGAAGGATGAGGCGGGGTAGAGCGCACTGATATCCGTCTCCTTCGGGTATATGGGAGGCATGAGGATCGCCAGGTTCATCTTGCCGCTGGCTTCGTAGTGCAGCCGCCGGCGCTCGATATCCATACGCAGTCCGGCAGTGAGCGAGAGGCCGGGAAGGAGAAAATTGTCGAGCGTAGACTGGTGATAGATAGCCATTCCGAGCGACGATTCGTCGAAGGCAGAGGGCAGCTCCAGACGATTGTCTGTCACACGCAGGCGAGGCATGCGCGGGTTGTTGGCCCGCATTCCGTCGAAGGCTTTTTGCATGGCCGCGCGGATGCCTTCCTCTTTGAAGGTCACGTCGGCATTCGTCCGCAGATGGTCATAGAAACCGCAGGCGCCGACGGTCCAGCGGTAGCGCCCGACTGTGCCCGTGACGGAAAGTTCTTGGTTCAGGGCGTGGTGGCGACGGCGTTGATCGAGCGTAAAGAGAGAGAGGGGCATAAAGTCCTGATCCATCTCCATGCGGTCGTGTAGGAACTGCCATCCGGTGGTGTATGTGGCGACGAATTGCGGAGTCACGTACTTGAGCGTTAGGCTGCTATTGGTCGTGGTGCGGCGGTACGACGAGGGGTCATTCAGATTCACGGGCTCGATGCGACCCGTGCTGTCGTTGCGCAGGCCGTAGGGGAAGGCGCCTTGATTCGTGTAGCTCCCGACTATGGCCAACGTGGCGGTGAGGGCATTCGAGAAGCGGCGCACTAGCTTCACATTGCCGCCGATGGTCTGCTCGCCGTCGGCCCTTGTGCCATCAAAGACGTTTTCGAAGAAGCCCGTGTGCCGCCGATAGTATCCCCCGACCTGTAGGCCGGTGCGGTCGCCGAGACGCATGGCGTGCGAGGCGCGGAGACCGAGGTTGCCGTAGTTGCCATACGTCACCCCGACGCGTGTGCCTTGGTGCTCGAGGGGGGAGAAGGTATGCACGTGAATGATACCACCCATCGCGTTACGGCCATAGAGCGTCCCTTGCGGTCCGCGTAAGACCTCGATGCGGCGAATGTCAGGCAGTTCAAAATCGAAAGAGCCCTTGTCGGGGTACGGCACATCATCGACGTAAAGGCCTACCGTCTGGCCGCTGCTTCTGGCTCCCACGCCACGGATATAGATGGCCGAGGTGCCGCGCGACCCATAATCGGGGATGTAGAGATTCGGTATGAAGGCGCTCAGGCGCTTCACGGAGCCGATCTGTCGGAGGTCGGCCTGCCGCGGCGAAAGGACGGTCAGTGCGCCGGGCAGTTGCTCGGTGCGATTCGTTTCCTTGCGCGAGGAAGTGATCACGATCTCGTCGATATCGTACGTCTTGATCGTGTCGCCATCCGTTTGGGGGCGGCCATCGCTTGCCCAGCCCATTTCGGTTAGGCAGAGGGCGCATAGCATAAGCGCCAATCGGTGAATTTTCTTCGTCATGAGTAAATGCAGCGTAAGCACGGCGTGAGACGCATAGCTCGCCATTCGTTCCTTTTCGTGGCCGCAAAGGACGGCAAACCTCCCCTCTGCGGCAATCACTACATGTAGTGATTTTGCAATGCACCCCAAGCGGAGCATGGAAACGAAAAACAGAAAAAGACAGACAAAGCACCCCACCTACCCGATCAAGGTCATTCCCGGTATGTATCTATTAAATACGTACCCGCACGTACCGGGTTTTTGATTCAATGAATAGAGAAGAATCCAATTTTTGATCCGTATGGGTAGGTCGGTTGAATAGGGAATCCCATCCTTGTCAAGAATAGGATTCAATCGATACGTATTTAATACGTGATTATCAGGTTTTGTAGGGGCGTATCGCATACGCCCTCCAAACGACCCCGAAGGGGGCGAACGACGTCATGGGCCTGGTACGCGCTGGGGCGTATTCGATACGCCCCTATGCCAAGACATGAAAATCAGGCAAGAAATAGATTCAGCAAGAACATGTTTCTCTGATCTTTACCCTGTATAGGTAGGGGCGTATCGCATACGCCCCAGCCCGTACCCGGTTTGCGGATCATTCGCCTACATGCGTAGCCGTTCGTGGGGCGTATGCTGTTGCACCCTACACCAAGACACGAAAATCAGGCAAGAAATAGATTCAGCAAGAACATGTTTCTCTGATCTTTACCCTGTATAGGTAGGGGCGTATCGCATACGCCCCAGCCCGTACCCGGTTTGCGGATCATTCGCCTACATGCGTAGGCATTCGTGGGACGTATGTCATACGCCCACAAACGGCCTCTGGGAACCTTGCTTTTAGTTGGCTTGTCTCACTCTGCCGGCAGGTGGATGTCTGGATTGCCCGAACCGCCCGTGTCACCGCTACCCGCGCCGCCGCCACCTTCCGGCTGCTTGCCGCCACCGCCTTCGGGTTGCTTGCCCGAGCCACCGCTGCCTCCGGGCTGCTTCGACGGATCCTCTTCGGGAAGATGAATGTCGGGCTTCCCGTCATCCTTCGGCTTCTTCGGTTGGGGATCCTTGGGCGTCTTGGGATCCTTCGGCTCGCTCGGTTTGGGATCCTTGGGCGCATGGGGATCCTTAGGATCGGTCGGCTTTTTCTTCTTCTCGGCCGCGGCCCTCCTTTGCGCGACGCTTTGGTTATAGCCCTTGTCAATGCGGTCGGCCAGCCGGCAAAGATTCTCTGCCAGCGTCTCGATGGCTTTCTGTTCGATCGGGGTTGCGCCAAAGAGGTAGTTCCACTGGAGCATCAAGATCACGCGATCGTAGATAGCGTCCGATTCCAGCCGCACCTTGCTGGCGGGCGGTAGCTTAGCGCCGGTGTTAGCCGTCATGCGCTTGGTAAACAAGGCGTCGAAGGCCTTATTAGCCGATTCTAACTTGGTGAGGATAGGCGATAGCCCCAGCTTCGTGACGTCGGCCGAGTTTTCCGTCTTCCTCAGGTCGGCCAATAGTCCCTTGATGTCGGCTGTCTCGCGGTCGAACGACTCGTTTTGTACACCCACATAGGGCTTGACCACTGCCGTCAGACGCATGGACGCCTCGATCATGTCTTGATCCGGGAGGAACTGTGCATTGCGAATCGTGCCCATGATGTAAGTCACCAGGCGGTCGCGCTCCTTATTCTTTTCCTTCATCAGGCGCGTCTCGTCGCTGGCTTGCGACACCTTGGTAATGTCCGTCTCGAGCGCATTGTTGCCATCCCATTCCGTCATCAGTTCAGAGGGGATGCCGAGCTTGGTAATGTCTGCCGCGGTAACGAGGTCGTACGCGGAGCTGTGGAACTTCGAATGCAAGGAGTTGTCTAACTTCTTCATTCCGGGCTTTCTGATAATAACCGTCTTTTTCATAGATGTGTTTTATATACGCCTGCAAATATACGTCGCTTTTTCTAACCACCATACACTTGGCTTACTTTTTTTGTCGAGGAGGAGAAAAGTCCACGCTCATGCCTTCTTTTTCTTGCCACGGTTAGGGTGGATCTGCCCGCCCACTTTCCTATCCTTGCCCAGTTTAAGGAAGATCTTCGCGCAGACATTCCTATCCTCGCCAAAGATGACAAAGCTCGATACGTACTTTATCCTAACCCCGGCAAGGATCCGATAGCTGTGGTCATATTCGTCCCATCCCCGGCGGGTTTTGCGTAGATATGGCCATATTCATCGAATCCTCGGCGGGTTTTGCGTGAATATGGCCATATTCGTCCTATCCCCGGCGGGTTTTGCGTGAATATGGCCATATTCGTCCCATCCCCGGCGGGTTTTGCATAGATATGGCCATATTCGTCCCATCCTCGGCGGGTTTTGCGCGAATATGGCCATATTCATCGAATCCTCGGCGGGTTTTGGATGCGTTCATACAAATTTTAAGGGTTTCTCGTCGGGGATGGATAGACCGTAAAGGCCTGCAACCCCAAACGTATCGGGTTTTTGATTCGATGGATAAATGGGAATCGAATTTTTGATGGGTATAGGATTCAATCAATACGTATTTAATATATACGTATCGGGCGGGCGATTCAATTGCCCATTATCATGGGTATTTGTGGGGCGTATGCAATACGCCCCTACACCGGTACACGAAAAATGGGTCGTTTCGGGTAGGTAGTTTTAATGGAGAATCAATTTTTTGATCCGTCAGGGTAGGGGCGTATTGCATACGCCCCAGCACGTACCGGGCGGACGATTAAATAGATAGAAGAGAATCGATTTTTTGATCCGTAAGGGTAGGTGCATATTGCATACACCCAAACACGCACCGGGCGGACGACTCATTTTCCCATTGCCATGGGTATTTGTGGGGCGTATGCGATACGCCCCTACACGTGTACCCTAAAAATGAGGCGTTATGGGTAGGTGATTTTAATGGGGAATCGATTTTTTGATCCGTAAGGGTAGGGCGCAACAGCATACACCCAAGCACGTACCGGGCGGACGAATCATTTTCTCATTGTCATGGGCATTTGTGGGACGTATGCGATACGTCCCTACGTCGGTACATGAAAAATGGGCCATTAGGGGTAGGCGGTTTTAATGGGGAATTTAATTCTTGATGGGTATAGGATTCAATAAAAGACAGGGAATCAAATTCTTGACAGGAAAAGGATTCAATCAATACGTATTTAACAGATACGTATCCAGCGAATGAATCATTTTCCCATTGTCATAGGCATTTGTGGGGCGTATGCGATACGCCCCTACATGGATACTCTAAAAATGGGGCGTTGTGGGTAGGTGGTTTTAATGGGGTATCAAATTTTTGACAGGTATAGGATTCAATAAAAGACAGGGAATCAAATTCTTGACAGGAAAAGGATTCAATCAATATGTATTTAATAGATACGTATCAGGTTTTGGTAGGGGCGTATTGCATACGCCCTACAATGTACAAGGAAGACGAATCCTTTGCCCATTGTCATGGGCATTTGTGGGGCGTATGCCATACGCCCCTACATTGGTACACGAAAAATCGCTCGGATTGAATAGCGTGTAGGGACGGCAATGAGTCAAATGCCGTAGCGTTTGATCTTGTTGTAGAGGGTCTGACGAGAGATGCCCAAGGCGGAGGCGGCGTGGGAGAGATTGCCGGCGTGACTGTCGATGGTGCGACGGATCAGGTCGGCCTCCATCTCTTCGAGGGTGGTTGGTGGAGTGGGGGTGGGGCGGGTTATGGCGGACGTGAAGTCGAAAGCATCCGGGGAGATCTCGGGACTATCACTCAGGATGGTGGCTTTCTCGAGCGCGTGCTCCAGCTCGCGAACATTGCCGGGCCAGGAGTAGGCGCGGAGCTTACGCAGGGCCGCCTCGGTGAGGGTGGGGATGGGCCGACCGGCGGCATCGGCCCACCGACGGAGGAAACGTTGGGCGAGGGGGAGGATATCGTCCGGCCGTTCGCGTAAAGGGGGGAGGGTGAGGCGGATGGTGTTGATCCGGTAGAGGAGGTCTTGGCGGAAGTCGCCGCGAGCCACCATCTCGTCGAGCGGACGATTGGTGGCGGTCAGGAGTCGGATATCCACGGGGAGGGCGCGATTGCTGCCGAGGCGGGTCACGGTGCGACTTTGCAGGGCGGCTAAGAGCTTGGCCTGGAGATAGGGCGGCAGGTTGCCGATCTCGTCGAGGAAGAGCGTGCCTCCGTCGGCGGCTTCAAATTTGCCAGGGCGATCGGTGCGCGCATCGGTGAACGCGCCGCGGACGTGACCGAAGAGCTCGCTCTCAAAAAGCGTCTCGACGACGGCGCCCATGTCGACCGTCACGAGCGGCCGCCCGCTGCGTGCGGAGAGGCGGTGTAGCTCGCGGGCCAGCATGCCCTTGCCGGTGCCGTTCTCGCCCGTGATGAGCACATTGGCATCCGTGGGGGCGACACGCTCGACGAGGGCGCGGAGCTGCTGCATGGCGGGCGATGTGCCCCAGCAGATGGCGTCCTGTATGGCGGGCGCGGGTGGGGCGCCCTGCTTGGAGGCGGCGACATGGGCGCGATAGGCCTCGGTGAGGGTGTGGACGAGGCGCTCATTGTCCCACGGCTTGACGATGAAATCCGCCGCGCCCTCCTTTATGCCACGCACGGCGAGGTCGATATCCGCGTAGGCGGTGAACAGCACCACCGCGGGTGCGGGGCGTAGCTTCCGGATCTCGGCCAGCCAAAACAGACCCTCGTTTCCACTGTTGATGCCGGCGTGAAAGTTCATATCGAGGAGGACGACATCCGGCGACTCGTCACGAATGAGCGCGCGGATGCGTTCGGGATTGTGGGTGGTCACGACTCGGCGAAAATGGGCGCGGAGGAGAAGCTCGGCGGCAGAGAGTATGCCGCGATTGTCGTCGACGACAAGGATGGTGGCGGGGAGCATGCTTTTCATCGTTCGCCGTTCAAGAGTTCGCTCAGGTACATCGCGGTACGGATCACGGAGAAGGATTGCGCGGGGATGCCGAGTGTGGTCGGCGTTTCGCTGCGAATGTTCTCCACCTCGCGCGCCTGCTCCTTGTTGAGGAGGTCGATCTGCACGATGCGGCCAAAGGGCACGGTGTAGAGGGCGGTACCGCGGAGGGAGAGGTCTGTGTTGAGCTTGATCGTTTTCAGGGAGAGGGTGCGGAGGTATTCGCCGCTCTTGGAGGAGACTTTGAGGTAGAGCGTGTCGTCCGGGCGCGCCAGAGCGGCGAAAAGGAGGGACGACTGGCCGAACATGGCGTTCGCGTATTCGTAGTCGGGCTTCTTGGAGAGGAGTGTCGAAACGGCGACGCGATTGGCATAGCCGTTCTCGTAGACATAGATGAGATAGCCGTCGCTATCGTCGTCGTAGATGGGTAGGGTCAGACGCGCGTCACTGCGGTGAGGCTCCTCGTGGGTGATCACGAAACGGCCGCTGCGGAGGATGGAGAAATAGGCCGTAGGCTCCTGCTCGCGTCGAGGCGCGAGAGCGGAGGTGGCGATGCGGTCCGGCTCGTTGTCGGCGGGGGATGCGGGTCGCTCCGGCTTAGCCGTCGGCCGCGGCTTGGCGACCGCAGTGGGCGTATAGGTCGGGATGCTGACGGGGAAGACTTTCTCCACCTCACGCTCCGCCTCCTCCTTGGCCTCGCCAAAGGCCGGCGTGGTGATGCGCAGGGCAGGCCGGAGGTTTTTCCGACGCTCCTTGAGCAGGCGAATGTCGGGCAGGTCGAGCGGACGAGTGGAGTTGCCCTGACGCTGCCAAACCACGTCGCGGAAGAAAACCACCTCGTGGTAGGCCGGGACAGAAATGGCGCAGACGGTCTTGCCGCTGAAGACGTGAAAGTCAAACCGGATGAGTCCGTTGATGTCCTTGCCCAGCTCTTTGACGATGTAGTTACGGATGATGAGCTGGTACTTGTCCACATTGGCATGCAGATAGCTGAGATCAGGCTCGATGCCTTTGGGATAGCCAATATCGTTCACGCCGATGAAGAGCACGCCGCCCTCTGCGTTGAGAAAGCCGCAGATGGCCCAGAGGATGCGCTCCATCTGCCGATCAATGTCGGCCATGCCATTGCTGTTGGGGGGGAACACGATGGTGGACTTAAATTCTCGGGTGTTCGTCTCGCGGCCAAAGTCAATCTCTTCGGCTTCGCCATCCGGGTCCTCCTCCTCTTCGACGGCCAGGAGGGAGCGCACTTCGGCGTCGGCCTCGGCATAGAGATCGGGGTAAGTCTGGCCTGCCAGCAGCCGGATGAGTAGCAGCCGCGCCAAGTCGGCCGTGAGCTTCCGCTCCGACTGCATGCCCTGGCGCAGGGTGTCGATAGCCGCGGGGTCGTCCTTATCCAGCGCCAACAAGGAGAGGACCGTCCGGGCGTGGGCCAATCGCGGAAAGCGCTGGATAGCCTCGGCGTCGATCACGGTGACTGTCACCGCTTGCCGGTTGATGAAGTGATGCAGCTCGGTGAGGTAGAGAATGCGTCGGTCGTAGTAGGCCACGATGTTCGCCTCCTCGATCATGTCGGCCAGCAGGCGGGCCGTCTGGCAGAGATTGAAGCGCAGGACGTGGTCGTCGGTCGATTCGGTGTAGAGATCGATCAAATAGATCAGCTGGCGTACGTAGTCCGGGCTGAGTCTGCCCGGCGCTTCGGCGTGCGGCTCGTGCAGCTCGTCCGCCACCCCCTCCTCGGTATAGTCGGCCAGGCGCTCGTCCACGTAATAGCCGACCAGATCGGCGATAGCCTTCTGTGGGTCGATCTCCATGTCTTCCGGAGCCATTTCTTCGATCTCGGCGCGGACGTAACCCGTGCGATTGACGTGGGTCAGGCGGAGCATATAGAGGTCATCCAGCTCCGGCTCCACTTCGTCGAGGGACGAGGGCACGGTATAGAGCGGATAGCCCTTTTCCGATATCCAGCGATAGGAGTTCTCGTTTTTGGAGATGAGTCGGGCGTAGGTGTACTCGCCCGGATGGAAACGCGTGGCGATGGATTTACTGATCTCGTCGAGGATGGAGAATCTCAGGCGTTTGTTTTCACTCACCTCGATCACGCGCGCCGTGACCAGATCGCCGACAGCGAAGATGCCGCTTAGCGAGGTGAGTTGCTTGATGCGTGTGACTTGGCTGAGGTGTATGGCCCCGTTGCCCTCGTACATATCGTCCTCGACGGTGGCGAAGGCCAGCGAGGGATAGGCCGGGTGGAGGGCCGTGATGCGGATCTTCAGCAGCGCATTGACGGGGGGCAGTTCCTTCGTCTCGTGGCGTTCGAAGACGGTCTTCTTTCGCTTAAAGTCCGCCGCGGCGTCCGCCCATATCTTGGCCGGCAGCTCATTGTCCGCTGCCACGGCCGAGAGGTCTGCGGTCGGCTTTTGGAAGGAGTTGATGCGCAGACTGCCGTCCCAGAGCGTGAGCAGCTTGTGCATGCGACGGCCCGCCAGCGGATTGTCGAATGGGGCCAGCGTGATGCGTCGTTCGGCCAGCGTGAAGAGGCCTTTGCCTTCCAGCGTGTACGGCCGACGGTCTTCGGGGATGTTCTCCGTGAAGTAGGCAATCTTCCCCACGAACGACGGCAGCGAGAAGCCGATCAGCTCCTCCCATGTGTACTCCGGCGGGCGGCAGTTATGCTTGAGGAAGGTGCTTAGCATAAGGTTCTTCAGCGGCGGCAGATGGCGCTCGTCCAGCACGCAGAGGTAGCGGTAGAACATCAGTCGGCGCACCATGTCGATCTCCCGATCGGCCGCCTTGCAGAGCAGGAAGAGTGCACCCGCCGTACGCACCAGCCCCTCGGCGCGTTGCCGGACTTCAAGCGTGATTAGCCCCGTGAGCAGCGTCTCATCCATCGCCTCACACTCCCGAGCGATCAGGGCCTCGCACGTCTCGATCCAGTATTCGGGTGGGCAAAGCCCGGTCTCTTGCTCCACGAAATAGCGGATGAGGCGCAGGTAATTCGTGATGCCCACGGTCAACGCCTCCGGGTCATGCAGCAAGAGGGCCGTAGTCAGATCCGCCTTCTCCTCCGGCTGATAAAGCAGGATGCCGGGCGTTTCGACCTTCTCCGCCAGGTCGGTCGTGAAGGCCTCCGCCAGACCGGATCGGAGCATTCGCAGTGCCTCGCGTCGCACCTGTGCCCGGCGTAGCTTCTGCTCCGCGCGCGACCGGATAAGGGCGTGTCGGCTTTCGGGAAAATAGGTCAGGAAGCGCAAATCCTCCAGCAGGAACTCCTCGATGCGTATATACAGTCCAAGCCCCAAAATAGCCCGATCCCAGCCACCTTGACAGGTTTCGCAGGCATTGTCCAGCGCCTTCATGAAGGGGAAGATCCACGAGACAGAGCTGGCATTCAGCATCGGCATAAAGTCCGCATCCGGGTGTGGAGGCACAGCCGCGGCCAGTTCGTCAAAGAGCGCCACCTGCTCATCCGAGGCGTGCAGCATCTTCAGAAAGGCGTGCCCATTCGTATATGTTTCTAATAAACTATCCATAGAAGATCACAAAGCAATGGCCTTCCGCCCTCCTCGCAAATCGGAGGGATTGGGAGGCCTTTTTTTGAGTTGCCAAAGGTAGAGGCCGCGGGTGAAAACTTCAGAAGCGGCTTGGAATTTATTGAGTGATTGTTTGAAGGAGCCGCTTAGGCGGATCTCCCTCATTTCCCCCTTTCGAGTTTCGGAGTGGTTCGGGCCCTATTTCTGCCCATTGAATCCTTCAACGAGGCTCGTACGGGCCTTTTTCAAGCTCGTTAAATGATGAAACGCCTCCTTTTCATGCCTTTCCGGGCAGGATATCCGTCTGCGGACTTCCATTAGGCCCTTGCTAAGCCTCGCGAAGGCCTTACGGACATGGATTTGCCCCCTGAGAGGCGTCGATAAAGAGCTATTTGTTTGTGTTTATTAGATTCGGAACTTTCCGAGAGTAGTTTTCTTTATGTTCTACTTATTCGGAGATTCCCGAACATACTATACAGGATGTATCATTCGATCGGAAATTCCCGATATATATATACAGATTGATACAATTGATCGGAAGCTCCCGAAAGTATTGTACGACTTGAATAAATCTATCGGATACTTCCGAGAAATAGATACCTATCAGATATACCGTTTCGGATGTATCCGAAATAGATATACGGATCAAATTAAATCATCTGGATATTCCCGAAAGGCTTACAAGGGAGTAATAAGCATTTCGGAACTTTCCGAAGGTCCTATATAAAGAGAATAGACTTTTCGGTAACTTCCGAACAGATGATACATACCTAAATATACTCTCGGGAATTTCCGATCGAATGATACATATTTGACTATACTCTCGGGAAATCCCGAACGAGTGATACATATTTGAACATGCTTTCGGGAACTCCCGAAAGGATGAATAAATACCCCTTATACGCTTAGAAGGAAGGAGAGAGGGGCACGAAAAAGTCGGCGGGAGCATACAGGGCGCTTGCAAGCCTCAAGGGCATATCCTTGGCGCCATATCCATTCCAGCAAAAGCATTTTTCGCCTACGTATTGCATGAAATAGGAGAGCAACAAAGAAAATCCTACTATTTTCGCATGCCCTTATGGAAAAAATGGGCTGCGATGGCGGTCGAAAGGCTTCACCGGTAGAATATTTTCATTTTATGGATACGTTAGACAGTACAGACCTGCAGATCCTGCGTGCTCTGCAGGAAAATTCGCAACGGACCACCAAAGAGCTGGCCCAATGCGTCAACCTCTCCTCCACGCCCGTTTTTGAGCGACTCAAACGCCTCGAGAAGAAGGGATACATCAAAAAGTACGTGGCCGTGCTTGACGCTGAGAAGCTCAATCAGGGCTTCCGCGTCTTTTGCACCGTGAAGATGAGCCGCATCAACCGGGAAATTGCGTCCGATTTTACGCGTAGGATCCGGGCCATCCCCGAGGTGACCGAGTGCTACAACATCGCCGGCGACTATGACTATCTGCTCAAGATCCATGCTCCGGACATGAAGTACTATCAGACGTTCCTCCTGAACGTGCTCGGAACGATCGATTATATCGGTTCGATCCACAGCATTTTCGTGATGGACGAGGTGAAAAGGGAATACGGCATACACATATAAAACTCAGACGACAATGAAGTATAAGATGATTGTGCTCGATGTGGACGGCACACTGCTTACGGATGAACAAACGATCAGCGCACGCACCCGCGCCACGCTGCTCAAGGTGCAACAGATGGGCGTGCGCGTGGTGCTGGCCTCGGGGCGGCCAACGCACGGCGTGATGCCCCTGGCGAGGGCGTTAGAACTGGATAAAAACGGCGGCTTTGTGCTGTCGTACAATGGCGCGCAGATCATCCATGTGCCGACCGGCGAGCGCGTGTTCGAACGGCGGATTGATCCCCAATTCATGGCCTATCTGGAGCGTGGAGCGCGGAAGCGCGGCTTCACCATCTTCACCTATCGCGAGGATCGGATCGTGACGAGCAACGCCCAGAACGTGCATGTGCAGCATGAGGCCAAGCTGAGTGGGATGCGCGTGGAGGAGGTGGCGAACTGGGCCGAGGCGGTGGACTTTTCGCCGTGTAAGGTGATGCTGGTTAGCGACGATGAGGCGGCGCTCGTGGGCCTCGAGGAGCATTGGCGGCGACGGCTGGCGGGCGTCCTGGACGTGCTGCGGTCGGAGGATTATTACCTGGAGGTGGTGTCCGAGTCGGTCGACAAGTCGAACACGCTCACGGTGCTGCTGGAGAAGGAGGGAATCGACCCAACGGACGTGGTGGCCATCGGCGACGGTGTCCGCGACGTGCCGATGCTCCAGCTGGCGGGCCTGGGCGTGGCGATGGGCAACGCGCAGGATTCAGTCAAGGCGTGCGCCGACGTGGTGACGCTGACGAACGCCGAGGACGGTGTGGCGGTGGCGCTCGAAAAGGCCATCTTGGCCGAGATCCGCGACACGGCCATCCCGCTCGATAAGCTCAACGAATCGGGTCGGCATGCGCTGATGGGCAACCTCGGCATCCAATACACCTACGCCGCAAAGGGTCGCGTGGAAGCCACTATGCCCGTCGATGAGCGCACACGGCAACCGTTCGGCATCCTGCACGGCGGCGCCTCCTTGGCACTCGCCGAGACGGTGGCCGGCCTCGGGTCGATGATCCTCTGTCAGCCGGACGAGATGATGGTCGGCATGCAGGTGAGCGGCAATCACGTCTCCTCGGCACACGAGGGCGATACGGTGCGCGCCGTGGCCACGGTGATTCATCAAGGTCGCTCGTCGCACGTCTGGGACGTGAACATCTACACCTCTACCGACAAGCTCGTCTCCTCCGTCCGCGTGGTCAACAGCGTGATGAAGAAGCGCTGAGCCATGAAAGAGATCCTGTACGACATCGGCGCCAAAGACGTGGTGCTACTCGTCGAAGCGCTCCACAAGCGCGGCTATGAGCGCCTTCGCTTCTCTGGGAATATGTCGCCGAGTGGAGGAGCCTATCGCGTGCAGATCCTGCGTAAGGAGGACATGGATTGGACAGGGTATTTAGAAGACTATCTCGACAAGAAGATCCCACAGCAGATGGAGTGGTACAGCGCAGTGGGATTCGACGACTGCGGGAAGTCGCCGGAGGAGTTGGCCGACATCTTTGCGGCCTGCTATCCGGAGCTACTGAGCGCCAGCAAGGGGAAGGATCCGGAATACGCCTTTTGGTTTCGGAAAGTCGTTTGGCTGGCGAATCGTAGCGTTTTCCCGATAGGCTACGCAGATTATCAGGATTGCCGCGAAAAAGGCTGCCTTCCGTGCGTAGGCATGAACGACAAGGATTGGGTGTTACCCATGCCGCCCACGGGAGAGCACCGTCACCTCGAACCCTATTACCGCTTCTACAAAGGCGAATCGGCCAATCCGCACGCGCCACACACCGTCCGACACAACATCTGGGTGCACGAGCAACGTTTCGAGCAGCTATGGGCCATGTTCACGAAGCAAGAATGGGAGGCATACTTCAAAGGGTACGAGGCTCTGCCGCACATCGCCTACCAGCGTCACCCCGCTGTCGGCCGAAAAGAGGAACACTTCCGGCGCTACATGGATATTCATCTGCCCTTCCGCCTACTCCCCCTCTTGCCGCGTTGCCATTACTACAAAGGCGAACTCCTCAACCCCTATCCCGACGACGACACGGCCAAGAAGCAGCGCCTCGGGTGGGACAAGGAACGCTCCGAATACTATCTCGGAGAGAAAGCCACGTCCAGCTGAGCGCTATATATAAAGGTATAGGGGGAACTCCACCCTCTACTCTCTACCCTCTATCCTCTACCCTCTAATCTCTACTTTTGGCGCCGTTTTGAATCATAACACATAAACCATACACGATGAATTTTATAGAAGAACTGAGATGGAGGGGCATGATCCACGACATGATGCCCGGAACGGAAGAATGTTTGCAACAAGGCATGACCTCGGCCTATGTCGGCATTGATCCCACCGCCGACTCGCTGCATATCGGCCATCTGGTCGGCGTGATGATGCTCCGTCACTTCCAACGCGCTGGACACCGGCCCATCGCCCTTGTTGGCGGTGCCACCGGTATGATCGGCGATCCCTCGATGAAGTCCGCCGAGCGCAACCTCCTCGACGAACCCACCCTCCGACACAACCAAGAGTGCATCAAGCGTCAGCTGGCCAAGTTTCTTGACTTCGACTCCGATGCGCCCAACGCCGCCAAGCTGGTCAATAACTACGACTGGATGAAGGATTACACCTTCCTCAACTTCATCCGCGATATCGGCAAGCACATCACCGTGAACTATATGATGGCCAAAGACTCCGTCAAGAAGCGCCTCAGCGCCGATTCGAACGTAGGCATGTCGTTCACCGAGTTTTCCTACCAGCTGCTCCAGGGTTACGACTTCATGTTCCTCTATCAGCACGAAAACTGCCGCCTGCAGATGGGTGGCAGCGATCAATGGGGCAACATCACCACCGGCACAGAGCTGATCCGACGCGAGCTCGGCGGCGAGGCTTACGCCCTAACCTGCCCCCTGATCACCAAGGCCGACGGCGGTAAGTTCGGCAAGACCGAGTCCGGCAACGTCTGGCTCGATCCGCGCTACACCTCGCCCTACGCCTTCTACCAGTTCTGGCTCAACGTCAGCGACGCCGACGCCGCCAAGTACATCAAAATCTTCACCTCCCTCACCCGCGACGAGATCGACGCCCTCGAGCGCGAGCAGGCCGACGCCCCTCACCTGCGCCCGCTTCAGAAGCGCCTCGCCCGTGAGATCACCACGATGGTGCACTCCGCTGCCGAATACGAGACGGCCGTCGAGGCTTCCAACATCCTCTTCGGCGGCGCCACCTCCGACGCACTCCGCCGACTCGACGAGGCGACGCTGTTGGCCGTCTTCGAAGGCGTTCCGCAGTTCGAGATCGCTCGCGACGCCCTCTCGGCAGGCATCAAAGCCGTCGACCTCTGCACGTCGCACGCTGCCGTTTTCACCTCCAAAGGCGAGATGCGTAAACTGGTCCAGAACGGTGGTGTGAGCCTCAACAAAGAGAAGCTCACCGACCCCGAGAGCGTGGTCCAGGCCGACGCCTTAGTTGCCGGAAAATACCTCCTTGTGCAGCGCGGAAAGAAGAATTACTACCTCCTGATTGCAAAATAGCAGCCCGAGGACTTGCAAAAATGCGCCGCGTGTATACTTTTGCGGCGTCAAAAAAATGACCACGGCGCTTGTCTCATGGTGTAATGGTAGCACAACAGGTTTTGGTTCTGTTTGTAGAGGTTCGAATCCTCTTGAGACAACAATAACTCCCCTCACTTCCTTTTTGGAGTGAGAACCTCGGATCCCTCCCTCCCCCCATCCGAGGCGAACGTCTCCGGATGATCCACATCGCTTGAGTTCCCCTCGAGCCGGATCATTCGGAGCGTTCTTTTTATGTACCTCTTAAAACACTTCTACACCCTATGGGCTGAGATAATAAGCT
>ERZ773049.515-NODE-515-length-23910-cov-7.783400_pt1 | contig 23910 bp, 20 predicted proteins | sample MGYA00580633_ERZ773049 | MGnify/ENA primary metagenome ERZ773049 (study PRJEB29015, sample SAMEA2737991) | human oral metagenome | biome: human oral; feature: human-associated habitat; material: dental | place: China | collected 2066 ...
TGACCTCTCCCGAAGGTTGGGCCCATTTCCTGACTCGGGAAATGGCCTCTCCCGAGGGTTTGACCCATTTCCTCGATGCGGAAATGGCCTCTCCCGAAGGAGGGATTCACTTCCCGGCCTTGAGCGGCTGGATGTCCACGCCTTCGAGGGTGCGAGCCTTGCGACTGAGCGTGTAGTTGCGGTAGGGCACGGGGGCGGTGAGGAACGTGGGGTGGGTGAACGATCGCATCGTGCGCCGATAGCCATTGGCCTCCTTGAGCGGCAGGAGGAAGGGCTTCGAGGGGCGCCCGTCGGCCGAGAGATGGGCGATGACGGGGTATTCGTAGAGGCCGTCGATGCTGCGCGTGGTGTAGACGATCCAGCGCCCGTTGTTGCTCCAGGAGTAGGCGATCTCCGAGTCGTTATCGGCACAGAGCGTATCGACGGGCAGGAAGTTCCGGTGCTTTATGTCGAAGAGGGCCACGTCTGACGTGGGGCGATCGGCGGGATTGGAACCTACGTCGGCCACGGTGAAGAGCAGGTAGCGTCCGTCGGGCGAGGGCAGGGGACGGGCCGCGCTGCCGTCGGGGCGTACCTCGGGACGTCGGGGGGGCGTCTTGTCCGACTTCTTCCGCGGGGGCGGGGGTGGCGCGGGTCGGGAGTGGTAGAGGGTGTCTGCCTTACGACCGAAGCGGCGTCCACCGTGGATGTTGAAAGCCAGGGCGCAGAGGTGATACTTGGCGCTGTCGGCGCGGGTGTGGGCCATGAGTGAGGTGGCGCAGAAGTAGAGCGTCTCGCCGTCGGGCGAGAAGGCGGGGTAGGTGACCGAGCTGGAGTCGGAGAAGAGTTGCGGGGAGGTGAAGAGCTCATGCTTGACGACGTCATAGATGACGATGCGCGAGGCCGTCTCGCGGGCATCCTGCCGCGCGTTGCGGTTGACGGCGAAGGCCATGTAACGCCCCGAAGGGTGCCAAGCGACATGGGTCGGCGCGGGTAGTCCGGGGATGGTGTGCGTGTTCAGTTTCTCGATCTTGTCGCTGTCAGTCAGCAGGGCGCAGGATAGGGCACCGCTTAGGGGCAGAAAGAAGCGCTGGGCGTCGCCACCGCTGAAGGTGGCCGGGCCGATGCGGTCGCCGCGGGTCATGTCGCTCGTGAGCACGGCACGCTCGCGAAAGTCCTCCAGGCAGCGACTGTAAAGCCCCGTATGGCCCGTCACGTCGCGACTCGGATCCGTGCGTCCGTAGACGATGTACGGGTCAATCGAGTCCGTGGCCACGTAGAGGTTGAAGGGCGCATAGCCGACCCATTCGCCGGCGATGCGGGCCGTCACTTTCACGCTGATCACCTTGCCTGCGGCGTCCTTCATCAGGCGCTTCCATGCGCGCGGTGCGATGGCGATGGACCGTCCGTCGGAGGCCCATACCGTGACGCGTTCGGCGCCACACTCGAACGTGGCCGCGGCCTTGTCCACGTCGCACGTGTCGGCCAGCAGGAAGCGCAGCGGCGCAATGTTGGGCGGGATCGTCACCTCCGTATAGTCAGGGAAGATAGGTGGCCGATGGTCCACCAGCCGGTTCGTCATCGGTGCTTCGTGTCGGCAGGCGGCCGTCAGCAGGAGGATGAGCAGGAGTGTGAAGAGGTGTCGAAGAGTGGGGGGGAGAGTCGTTTTCATTACGGGTCATTTCGTCGCACCGGACGTGAAGATGAAGTAATACCAGTAGCTGTCGCCGAAGGCATCGCGCAGCGCCTCGGCCGACTGGCGGTTGCCTCGCGCCGCGTCAGCGCGTCGGCGGAAGTCGGCGTAGCGCCGCGTCATGTCGGCTGGCAGTCGATAGCGCTTCTGCGCCGTTGTATCGCCGACGAAGGTGTAGAGCAGCGTGGCCTCCGCGAAGGATTTGGGCAGGCGAGGGAGCACCATCCGCCCCACGCAACTGTCGGCCAACGTGCGGAAGCGCCCGAGGTCTTTTTGCAATAAGAGGAGCACGCCCGCATACTCGATCGAGGCACGGTGTGTCGGGTTTTGTTCGGCGATGGCGTGCAGGGTGTACGGCAGATCGCCAGATGCGCCCGTCAGGCAGCGACGCTTGCGGCCCAGCAGGGAGTCCACCACCACGGCCGAATCGTTATACAGGAACCGCCGCGCATCGTGCGCCCACTGGCCATAGTAACGCGTATGCTCCAGCACCGAGAGGTACTTCTCGGCCAGCGGATAGGCGCCGCGGATCAGACTCGTCTCGGCCAGACGTTTGATCATGCGCGGGCTGCGGTCGTCCATGCCCGTATTAGCTTCTATCGCCATGCGTTGCGCCATATCGATATCGCCCATCGAAAAATAGAGGTCGCTCAGCAGTGCCGCCACTTGGGGATCGCTTCCGTCCCATGTCGGCAGGATGGCCTCCACGCCGCGCGGAGCGTAGGCAAACAGGCTGTCGGCCAACTGCCCGCGTTCGGCCAGCGCGATGCTCAGCATGCACGCTTCGGTCGGCGTCGGGTTCTGCCTATATATAAAGGTATAGCGATCGATCACGTCGTCCCACCGTCCCTGCCGCAGGTAGCAGTCCAGCTCTTTGCTGTAGCCCGACGTGTCGTGATCCGTCAGTCTGTCGCGCCCGATCCAAAGCAGTCCGCCCACTAACACGAGCTGCACCGTTATCTCTGCGATCCGTCGCCCCACCTCCTTCTTCTCGCGTCCCTGCCCACGCAGGCAATAAGCCACGGCCAGCATCACCGGCAGGCAGGCCCATACGCCGTAAAGCACCGGATCAGGCGCCACAGTCGGCGCATAGTATCCGTCCGGACCTAACAGGAAGCGATACTCCCCCGCCCATGCATCGTACACGCCCCAAACGGCCGCTCCCACGGCCACCGCCAGCGGCAACAGGAAGCCGTAAGCCCGCCAAAAACGCGTCGCCAGTTCCCACAAAAAGATGCACGTCGCAAAGAGGAACGCCACCGATCCGCCGAGCCAAAACAGCAGTCCCGTGGCCACCGTGGCATAGACTACCTGCCCCACCATCGACGGGATGAAGAAATAGCCATACATCGCCACGAGCGTCAGCGCATAGGCCACCGTCCCGGCGTACGAATAGTTCATATCGAACGTCATCAGCAGCTGCGCCGCCGTCGGTAGTAGCCCCAGCAGCCGCAGATTGGCCCGCGGTGCGATCCGTCGCATGATGCTCACCGACAGCATGGCCACGGCCGTCAGCACCACACTTCCGGTGGCCGCCCCGAGGTACGGCTTGACGAAGAACTGCGTCGCATAGTCCGTCACCAACTGCGCCCCGCCCCCTGGCCGCGTGAAATACGACCCGATGAACGATGCCTCGCTGAGGAACAGTTTCCGCTGCTCGATGAAGAAAAAGTAGAATCGGCCCTCACGTTCCAGCCAGAAAAACAGGGCCAGACAGACGGCCAGCCAAAAAAAAGCGGCATGGCCAAATATCGCGGCCAACCGCTGAAACACATTCGGCTTTTCCTCGCGGAAAGCCGCCTCGTAATCCCCTTTTTTCCGGGTGCTGATCTTCTGAAATTCCCTCATGAAATGCCGCTTATTTCGGTCTCTGTCAAAAAATGTCGGGCAAACTTAGGTAAAAAGCCAAAGGAAGGTCTATTTTTGCCCCCGCAACACCCGAGCAAGACGCGGCAGTAGCTCAGTTGGTAGAGCATCAGCTTCCCAAGCTGAGGGTCGCGGGTTCGAGCCCCGTTTGCCGCTCGTTTTTTGTATTTCATGGCGTTCTTCACGGTAAAGGCCCCCTCTGATTCAATTCAGGGCGGGGCCTTTCCTCGTTTAGCCCCCCTGACAACCTCCCCGAATAGCGTCTTGGTTAGCCCTCCACTGCGGCGTCCTTATTCCGCTTCCGTTTGGCGAATACCACCTGCCGATAACGCTTGATCAGCGCGTTCATGAAGTCGATGAAGTGGCCCACGCCGGCCTCGTCGCCCAGCAAAACCTGCATCGCGTTCACCACCTCCACGAGCCACCGATAGGCCGCGTCCGACTGTCGCCGCGCCATGTCCACCTCTGCCTCTTTCCGAAGCCGTTGGTTCTGCATCCGCTCGTTGATCAGCCGGTGCACGCGCTCGTTGGCCGCCTTCATCGCCACCACGTACGGCCCAACGCCGAGCCGTTCCACATGCGACGCGTAGGCCCCCTCGCAGTCCTCCACCAGCTTCCCGATCATCGCCGTCTCCCCGTCCAGCTGCATGCCGCGCTGCAGCCGGTAGTCCTTGATCCGCTGCGTCAGCTCGCGCGCCGCCTCCGCCTTGGCCGCGTCCGGCATGCGCTGCTGCGCCATCACGGTGCCCTTGAAGCCGGTGAAAAGGCCGTCGCGCTCGGTGTCGGCCGCGTGAATGTCGTCCGTCAGCAGGCTTTTGTTCGAGAGGATCAGGTTCTCCCGCTCCTCGTCGTAGGCCGCCTTGAGTCGCTCCGCAGCTTTCTTGGCCACCGCGTTAGCCGTCACCTCCGGACTCTCGTCCACCGCGATGCAGACCGAGTGAATGAACTCCACGTGCGCCGCCTTCGTGGCCCGTGTCAGGTCTATGTTTCCGATCTTTTTCATGTCTCCTGTCGTTTTTATGTCCGAATCACTTTGCGAACCCCTCGCGGACTTCCGTTTCATGCCATTTCGGGCATGCGAACCGTCCGCTACGCTCTTCGCGCCCCATGATCGGGCCCGTGAAGGCCTTGCGAACATCCGTTTTATCCTTGAAAGGTGCCGCCAAAGGTATATCGTTTCACGTTTCTACACATCGGAATTTCCCGAAAACGTATTCCTTTTTATTTCCATCGTTCGGAATTTCCCGAAGTATATTCTCTATATAGAACAAAGTTTCGGATTATTCCGATCCATATTCAAAGTATGCACCTAATCCTCGGAAATCACCGAACAGTCTAAGCTATATGCTTTCAACTCTTCGGAAATCCCCGAAAGTATAGAAATAGATTTTTATATCAATCGGAGATACCCGAAATGCTGTATCTCTTATTTATAACTTCTCGGATTCTTCCGAAAGGTAGCTATCTATATTTTTAGTTGATCAGACTTTCCCGAAGAGATGATACATCAGTTCTCTATCCTTCGGGAAATTCCGAGCATTTGTAAACGGATTGGATATAGCTTCGGTAAGTTCCGAACGCTTGTAATAGGTAGTCAGAACATTTCGGGAAATTCCGAACGAGTAAAAAAGGAGCCGATAAGGCCTTATCCGAGAAGAAAGGAGGGAAAACGGATCTCCGCGAGCGGTGCGCAGAGGCGAGCGGGCCGCAAACGGGAGTCGGCGGGCCGTGAACGGGCTTACGCAAGGGGCTAAACGGACGCTGCGGGGCCTTCGCGAGGCGTTTCTGAGGCCGCGACGTATGTTTTTGGCATCGCCCCACGGTAATTGTCAAGAACGTCTATTTTTGCCCGCGGTTGTCACCGAGAAAATCAATCATCACCAAAAAAATATAGAACAATGGCAGATTTCAGAATCGAAAAAGACACGATGGGCGAGGTGAAAGTCCCCGCCGACAAGATCTGGGGAGCGCAAACGGAGCGCTCGCGTAACAATTTCAAGATCGGGCCGTCGGCCTCCATGCCGCTGGAGGTGATCTACGGCTTTGCGTACCTGAAAAAGGCCGCTGCTTACGCCAACCACGAGTTGGGCGTGCTGCCGGTAGAGAAGCGTGACCTGATCGCACGGGTGTGCGACGAGATCCTGGAGGGGAAACTCAATGACCAGTTCCCACTCGTAATCTGGCAGACGGGCTCGGGCACGCAGTCGAACATGAACGTGAACGAGGTGATCGCCAACCGCGCCCATCAGCTGGCGGGCAAGAAGATCGGCGAGGGCGAGAAGACGCTGCAGCCGAACGACGATGTGAACAAGTCGCAATCGTCGAACGACACCTATCCCACGGGCATGCACATCGCGGCCTACAAGATGGTGGTGGAGACGACGATCCCCGGCGTAGAGCGCCTGCGCGACGCGCTGAAGAAGAAGTCTGAGGAGTTCAAGGACGTGGTTAAGATCGGCCGTACGCACCTGATGGACGCTACGCCGCTGACGCTCGGACAGGAGTTCTCGGGCTACGCTGCACAGCTCGATCACGGCCTCCGCGCACTCCGCAACACCCTGTCGCACCTCAGCGAGCTGGCGCTCGGTGGCACGGCTGTGGGCACGGGCATCAACACGCCGAAGGGCTACGACGTGGTCGTGGCGCGTTACATCGCCCAGTTCACGGGGCTGCCCTTTGTGACGGCTGAGAACAAGTTCGAGGCGCTGGCCGCACACGACGCCATGGTGGAGGCTCACGGCGCACTGAAGCAGCTAGCCGTGTCGCTCAACAAGATCGCCAACGACGTCCGCATGATGGCCTCCGGTCCGCGCAGTGGCATCGGCGAGATCATCATCCCGGCCAACGAACCGGGTAGCTCGATCATGCCGGGCAAGGTGAACCCGACGCAGTGCGAGGCGGTGACGATGGTGGCTGCCCAGGTGATGGGTAACGACGTGGCTATCTCGGTCGGCGGTACGCAGGGACACTACGAGCTGAACGTGTTCAAGCCCGTCATCTGCGCCAACTTCCTGCAGTCGGCCCGCCTGATTGGCGACGCCTGCGTGAGCTTCGAGGAGCACTGCGTAAGCGGCATCCAGCCGAATTATCCGCGGATTAAGGAGCTGGTGAACAACAGCCTCATGCTCGTCACGGCGCTTAACACGAAGATCGGTTACTACAAGGCGGCAGAGATCGCCAACACGGCGCACCGCAACGGTACGACGCTGCGCGAGGAGGCCGTCCGCTTGGGCTACGTCACCCCGGAGCAGTTCGACGAGTGGGTGCGGCCAGAAGATATGGTCGGCAGCCTGAAATAAGGCCTGCCGCCGAAAGTGTATCCCGAGTTGTGAGGCTCTCAGGGCCAATCAATGAGGGTTATTATTTTTTCCATAATATAATATTGGTCCCTCCCTTCGCGTGAGCGCCGGGAGGGATTTTTTTGTCCCCACACCATGTCCAATCCCTATTTTCGATTCAAACAATTCACCGTCCGCCACGACCGTTGCGCGATGAAGGTCGGCACGGACGGCTGCCTGCTCGGAGCGTGGGCCGACGTGTCCGGTGCGCGTCGCATAGCCGATGTCGGTACGGGCAGCGGGCTTGTCGCCCTGATGCTCGCCCAACGCAACACGGACGCCCGCATCGATGCGCTCGACATCGACCGCGACGCCTGCCTACAAGCCGCGGAGAATGTCGGTGAGTCACCCTTCGCGGCACGTATTCGTGTCCTCCGCACCGACTTCCGCACGTACGCCGCTACGGCTCCCCCGGCTTACGATCGGATCGTTTCCAATCCGCCCTATTTCGACGAATCGCTAAAGTGCCCCGACGCTGGGCGACGCATGGCGCGGCATAGCGACACGTTGCCGATGGGCGAGCTGCTCAGCGTGGCTGCGGCGCTGCTTACGGACGACGGTCGGGTGGCGCTTGTGTTGCCTTATGCGCAGCGTGAGGGCGTGTTGAGGCTGGCCGAGGCGAGAGCGTTGCGCCTCGTCCGCGAGACGCACGTCGTGCCCGTGGAGGGTGTGTCGCCCAAGCGATGGCTGGCCGAACTGGCGCGTCGGCCGTCGCCCTGCGTGCCAGATGTGCTGACGCTGGAGACGCCAGATCACCGTCGGACGGCGGCCTACGCGGAGCTGATGAGGGCGTTCTATTTGTAGTGCGTGCCCCCTCAGCGCCCCGGCGGGCTTATGCATAATCGGCTACTTTTGCGCCCCTATCTAAAAATCAAGAATGTATATGAGAGTATCAAAGAACAAATTCGTGACGGTCACCTATGACCTGCACGTGGGCGATGCGGACGACCGCACACTGATGGAGTCGGCTACCCCAGAACAACCTCTGAAGTTTATCTATGGCATTGGCGCCATGTTAGAGGCCTTCGAGAAGAATCTGAGTGGCCTGGAGCCGGGCGACCGCTTCGAGTTTTCCCTTACGCCTGAGCAGGCATACGGCCAGCGTATAGAGGAGAATGTGGTCGATCTGCCGAAGAGTGTCTTCATGGTGGACGGCGCGTTCGATAGCGAGCGCGTGAAGGAAGGCGCCACGCTGCCCATGATGAGCGCCGAGGGGCAGCACATGAACGGCTCCGTGCTGGAGGTGAAGGACGACGTCGTAGTGATGGACTTCAATCACCCGTTGGCGGGCGAGACGCTGCACTTCGCCGGACAAGTGGCCGACGTGCACGATCCGACGCCTGAGGAACTGGCCGAGATGGAACAGATGATGCACGGCGGCTGCGGCGGACATGACCACGACGGTTGTGGTGGCTGCGACGGCTGCTGCCATTGATCCTACACCGATACTTGATTGAAATGGCTCTTCATTCCTAACCCGCGGAGGGTTGGATGAAGGGCTTCTTTTTACCCCCACTTCTAACTACAACCTACTACTTCTCACCACCCTATTATGAATACGTTCGGAAACAACTATCGCCTGACCACCTTCGGCGAATCGCATGGCACAGCCATTGGCGGTATCATCGACGGTTGCCCCGCTGGCATTGAGGTGGACACGGCCTTCATTCAAAGCGAACTCAACCGCCGTCGGCCGGGACAGTCCGCACTAACTACCTCACGCAACGAGCCCGACACGGTTGAGTTTCTGTCCGGGCTTTACGAGGGGCGCACCTCTGGCACCCCCATCGCCTTCCTCGTCCGCAACCGCGACCAGCATTCGAAAGACTACGACGCTATGCGCGATCTCTATCGCCCGTCGCACGCTGACTACACCTACCAGATGAAGTACAGCATCCGCGATCCGCGTGGCGGTGGACGCAGCTCGGCACGTACCACCATTGCGCAATGTGTCGGCGGTGCCATGGCCAAACTGGCCCTGCAACCCGAGGGCATCACCGTCCGCGCCTACACCTCGCAGGTGGGGCGTATCCGCCTCGATGGCACGTATCGCGATTACGACCTTACGCTCACCGAGACAAACGCCGTACGGTGCCCCGACGCGCGTAAGGCGGCCGAGATGGAGGCGCTGATCCGTCGCGTCAAGGAGCAGGGCGACACGGTGGGCGGCGTCATCACGGGCGTCATCACGGGTGTGCCCGTTGGACTCGGCGAGCCCGTCTTTGGCAAGTTGCACGCCGCGCTCGGCGCCGCCATGCTTGGCATCAACGCCGTGAAGGGCTTCGACTACGGCGACGGCTTCGACGCTCCCCTCTACCTCGGTTCGGAACACAACGACACCTTCTGCAACGACCGCGGTCGCATCGCCACTCGCACGAATTATTCGGGCGGCATACAGGGCGGTATCTCCAACGGCGAAGACATCTATTTCCGCGTCGCCTTCAAGGCTGTGGCCACTCTGTTGCGCGAGCAACAGACGGTCGATCGTGACGGACGCGAGACTATTATAAACGCGAAAGGACGCCACGATCCGTGCGTCCTTCCCCGTGCTGTGCCGCTCGTCGAGGCGATGGCGGCAATGACTATACTGGATTATTTATTGCTCATGAAGAGCCGTTGACCGGCCGGCGGCGTATCGATAGCCTTACCGTTCAGCGGACGGTTCGGGTTATCGATGGGCAGCTCGCGGAGCGCAGGCTGTATGCGGCGTGAGCGCGCTTTAGCCACCTGCTTGCCCGTGATCAGCTCCAGCGCCTTGCCCAGCAGCGGGTCGCGCTCGTCGCCGAAGGGATAGAGCTCCAGCAGGTATTCCTTCACGACATACTTCGGTGCGAAGCCGCGCGGAAACTCGTCATTACGCTTGTTGGAGAACTTGTAGATCATCACGTACATGCCCCAGTTCTTGATCTCTTGGTAATACGAGGCCGTCTTGTCCCACCAGAGATGTTTCGGCATGAGTACGATGCCGCCGCAGAATTTGCCATGCGTCGTGTCGCCGATCTGCACCACATCCATGTAAGGCGTGAGCCCCGTAAGGGTCAGCTCCGAAGCCGAGGCTGTGCCCTTGCCCGTAAGGATATAGAGCCGGTTGAGGTTCATGTTGATGCCCAAGGTGTCGACGAAGGTCTCATACAGCTCGTCGTTCCGGCCCTTGCTTTTCCAGTAGCTCATGTAGTTTTCGTTCCAGAGCTTGAACAGGAAGCGCTCTTTCTTTTTCATAGCTGCCTCAGGCGCAAGGATGCTACAGAGCGAGCGCGCCGTGCTGACGTAACCGCCGCCGTTGTAGCGCAGATCGAGCACGACGTCGGTCACGCCGGCAGTCTTAAACCGCGTAAAGACCTTGATCAGCTCTGCGGTGGAGCGCTCCGTGTAGTCCGAGTAACAGAGGTAGCCCACGCGGTGGCCATCCTTGTTGATCACGGTGTCCTTGAGGATGGGATCTTGGTACATCTCCACGGCCGTCATAGCCACGCCGACCGGTTCGGCCGTGAGGGTTTTGTCCTTGAGAATACCCTTGTTGACTACGATGGTGGGTTTGTCGTAGAAGTCGGCATAGTTCTTCACCGTGATGGGTCCGCCGTTCAGCTTGAGCAAGAGGTCGCCCCGTCGGATGCCCGCACGGTCGGCCGGTGTGCCGGGATAGACATAACGGACGATGGCCACGAGCTCTTCCGTCTGTCCGATGTAGCTAAAGCGGAGGTCGAAACCGTAGGTGGTCGATATGCCGGCGAAGCTCTGGTTCCAAGCCTCGGCATTGTCGGTGAGGCTTGTCCAGCGATCGTCTTTATAGATCAACCGTTTGAAGAAGGCGTGCGGATCCTTCTCCTTCTTGAAATCGATAGCGTTCCAATTGATCGTATTCTCCCACAGATATTCACTCCGTAGCCCCTCGTAGATGAACTCGTTCACCTTCAGGGTGACTTTGTCCTCAGGATCTGGTTTGGGTGTCGGTTTAATCCATTCCTCATCGCATGCGGTAAGGAACCCCAAGAGGCACAGGCCGCAGATCGCCAGCCTGGCATTCATTGTCTTTTTCATACACTGTCTTGATTACGTTGTTGTGTTATACATAAAGAGGCGTCGGGAGGGAGGTGTTGGCCTCCCGACAGGGGCAAAAGTAGTTCTGAAACACTCAATCACTCTTCGGAGAGGCGTCGGCAGACAGGGTAACCGCACCCGAATAGCTGCAAACTTGGGGCACTTCTGCTCTCCGTACCCCTACGGAAAGGAGAACCACATGTGGTTTTGATCTCTGTACCCCTACGGAAAGGAGAACCACGTGTGGTTTTGATCTCCGTACCCCTACGGAAAGGAGAACCACGTGTGGTTTTGATCTCCGTACCCCTACGGAAAGGAGAACCACGTGTGGTTTTAATCTCCGTACCCCTACGGAAAGGAGAACCACGTGTGGTTTTGATCTCCGTACCTCTGCGGAAAGGAGAACCACGTGTGGTTTTGATCTCCGTAGATGAGCAGACGGTTGTGGGACGTAGGTGAAGTTTTGATGTGGTTACTCTGTAGACATGCGGCAAGTCACCAAAGGCCGCGGCCATTTTTTTCTACTTTTGCCGGCGACATTTTTCACAAAAAGACAAGGTTAAAACCTCCACAAACATGAACTTATTGAGAGAGAAGCTGGCGAAATACGACGCCCCACAGCGAGCTAAGGCCGCCGGCATTTACCCCTACTTCCGCGAGATCCAAAGCGATCAGGATACGGAAGTCGTCATCGACGGAAAAAAGGTGCTGATGTTCGGCTCGAACGCCTACTTAGGCCTCACCAACCACCCGAAAGTGAAAGAAGCCGCCATCGAAGCCATACGTAAATACGGCACGGGATGCGCCGGTTCACGCTTTCTGAACGGTACGCTGGATATTCATGTGGCCCTTGAGAAACGCCTGGCCGCCTTCGTCGGTAAAGAAGACGCCATCTCCTTCTCCACAGGTTTTCAGGTGAACGAAGGAGTGATCTCCTGCATCACAGGCCGCGAGGATTACATCATCTGGGACGAGCTTAACCATGCCTCCATCATCGAAGGCATCCGCCTTTCCTATTCCCGCAAACTGAAATACAAGCATAATGACATGGCCTCCCTCGAACGCCAGCTCCAGAAATGCGAGCCGGACAAGGTGAAGCTCATCGTTATGGACGGCGTCTTCAGCATGGAGGGCGACATAGCCAACCTGCCCGAGATCATTCGTCTGGCCAAGCAATACAACGCCAATGTGATGGTCGATGAGGCACACGGTATCGGCGTTTTGGGCCAGTGTGGACGCGGCACATGCGACCATTTCGGCGTGACTTCCGACGTGGATCTGATCATGGGCACCTTCAGCAAATCACTCGCCTCCCTCGGCGGATTCATCGCTTCCGATCACGACACGATCAACTACCTGCGCCATCATGCGCGTACCTATATATTCAGCGCCAGCTGCACCCCCGCTTCCGTCGCTGCCGCAAACGCCGCCCTCGACATCATGCTCACCGAACCCGAACACATGGAGCGCCTCTGGGAGTTGACACATTACGCCCTCGACGGATTCCGTCAAATGGGCTGCGAGATCGGGCACACCTCCACGCCGATCATCCCCCTTTTCATCCGCGACAACGACCTCACCTTCCTCATCGTTAAAGAGCTCTTCGAAGCCGGTGTCTTCGTTAACCCCGTCGTATCGCCAGCCGTAGCATCGCAAGACACCCTGATTCGCTTCTCCCTCATGGCCACCCACACCCGGGCGCAGTTAGACTATGCCTTGGAGGCCATTCGGAAAGTATTCAAGCAGCACGCACTGATCCCCTAATCTCCCCGCCCCCCCCTTTCCGAAGAATGAATTTCGTACAGAACACAGAAAGAGGCTGTCTGGAATGTAAAGGATGCTGTGAAACGTCAGGAAGCAAACTCTCAGTCCACGACTGGCTGTGTGACATCCCCGAGGAGGAGCATGCCACGGCCTATGTGGAGGTGCAATTCAAGAATACGCGCAAGGAATACTTCCTAAACGAAGACCATATCCCACTCGAAAAAGGCGACATAGTGGCCGTCGAGGCCAGTCCGGGGCACGACATTGGCATGGTTACATTGACCGGCCGACTTGTCCTCTTTCAATTATGGAAACACAGCACCCGGCACAGCACAATCAACAAAAAGATCTATCGCATCGCCCGCCCCTACGATTTAGAGCGCTGGGAAGAAGCCAAGGCGCGAGAACATGAGACCATGATCCGCTCCCGACAGATCGCCGCCGAACTGGGGCTGGATATGAAGATCGGCGATGTGGAGTTTCAGGGGGACGGTAACAAGGCCATCTTCTACTACATCGCAGAGGGACGTGTCGATTTCCGCCAACTGATTCGCGTCTTGGCCGATAACTTTCATGTGCGTATTGAAATGAAGCAGATCGGTGTCCGACAAGAAGCCGGACGCATCGGCGGTATCGGCCCCTGCGGACGCGAACTCTGCTGCGCGTCGTGGATGTCGCACTTCACCTCCGTCTCCACCGAGGCCGCACGCCTACAGGATATTTCGATGAACCCTCAGAAGTTGGCCGGGCAGTGTGGGAAACTCAAATGCTGCATCAATTACGAGGCCGACATGTACGTCGACGCCCGCAAGGGCATGCCCTCGCGTAAGATCGTGCTGGAGACGAAGGACAACGCCTACTATTACTTCAAAACGGACCTCTTCAAGCGCGAAATCACTTACTCGACGGACAAGACGATCGCCAAAGACCTCGTGACCCTCACCGCCAGACAAGCCTTCGACGTCATTAACATGAATCAAAAAGGCATTAAGCCCGACACCCTACTGCCTGAATCGAAAGAGACGCAGACGAAGAAGTCGGACTCGCACGACATTCTGGATGACAACGTAAGCCGCTTCGATAGCGCCCGAAAAAAGAAAAAGAAGAAACGCACCGCGGCTCCAGCTGACGGGCGCCCAAAGGCCGCTGCGGAAGGACGGCCCAAACGCTCTCCAAAACCGTCAGCAGACGGCGCTCCACAAGCCGCCACTAAAGCGTCCGCCCCCAAGTCCCCGCGCCGTGAGCGAAAAGGCAACAACCCCCAACCGACTCCCACCGATGGCCCGTCGCCGCAGTAACCGATTGCACAGCGTAGTTCGCGCCCTCCTACCCATGGTCTTCGCTCTGCTGCTCCTTGCTGCCTGCACCGACACGGCCCGCTACGACCACTATCAGTCCGTCGAGAAGCCCTGGACGAAGGATCACATCTACTACTTCACGTACGACATCGACGACAATACCGTGCCCTACGACCTAGCCCTCGAGATCCGTAACAACGACCTCTATCCCTACCAAAACCTCTGGCTCCTTTGCAGTGAAGAGCCCCCCGTCGGCCCCATGACGCACGACACCATCGAGTGTATGCTGGCCGACGACTATGGTGCTTGGCACGGTGCCGGAATTGCCATCCATCACCTCAGCGTCCCCCTCCGCTCGCGTTACCGCTTCCCTCACAAGGGGCAGTACACCTTAGGAATCCGTCAGGGTATGCGCGACGAACAGCTGAATGGTATCGAGGCCATCGGCCTGCGTATCGAAGCCTCGCGCTGACCTTCGTAACGCGCGCTCGATGTAAGAATAAAGCCAGCAGAGAGCCTCTACGGAAGCTACGCGAGGGCCAAAACGTTTTTGGAAATGCTTTGGCCGTTACAGCGCGCTATCAAAGACATTCTCCAAGGAGAAAGACCCTCATACTTTCGTCGGACTCACGCGTTAAACGACCGAGCCCCCAACCGCTGACGGTTGGGCTTACCATCAGGCGACGGTCGTCCCTCGAGGTGCAGAGAAGGAAGTCCATAGTCGCTTTATCCTTATGGGACAATAACATATATTATATCCGGGGCCACGAACATTCTCTCTTATAGCACTTTTCAGAATGGAATTAAACCATACTTTTGTGCGACTTTTTCGAGAAATAGAAAGTGGACAATGAATTCAAACGCATGATGACGGATGAAAAGAAGCGGATAAGCCGAGCCCTAATCTCAGTTTATCACAAAGACGGACTATTAGAAGACATAATAAAGACGCTCCACAACGAAGGCGTGCAGCTCGTCTCGACAGGAGGCACACAAACCTTCATCGAATCGTTAGGCATACCGTGCGAAACGGCCGAGAGCCTGACCGGTTATCCCTCCATCTTAGGAGGGCGAGTGAAAACGTTACATCCCAAAATATTTGGCGGCATCTTGGCCCGCCGTGAATACGACACAGACCTCCGGCAGCTGTCGGAATATGATATACCGGCGATCGACTTGGTGATCGTCGACCTCTATCCTTTTGAAGAGACCGTGGCCTCAGGTGCAGGCAAGGCCGATGTGATCGAAAAGATCGACATCGGTGGCATATCCCTTATTCGCGCCGCGGCAAAAAACTATCGCGACGTAACGATCGTTGCTTCACGAGCGCAATACGCCCCCCTGTTGGAACTGCTCAAGCAGGGCGGTGCACAGACTACGCTCGACGATCGTCGCCGATTCGCACGTGCCGCTTTCGCCGTTTCATCCGGCTACGACGCAGCCATCTTTCGCTATTTCGACGCCGACGAACACACCGCATTTCGCGCTGCATTCGACGACGCCATGCCCATGCGTTACGGAGAGAATCCCCATCAACGGGGCATCTTTTTTGGCTCATTCGATGCACTCTTCGATCGCCTGCATGGCAAACAAATATCCTACAACAACTTGCTGGATATTGATGCTGCGGTCGCACTTATCGACGAGTTCGACGAGCCGACCTTCGCCATCCTCAAGCATAACAATGCGTGCGGAGTGGCTTCCCGTCCGACGATGGTCGAAGCGTGGAAAGCGGCCTTGGCTGGCGATCCCGTCTCAGCCTTCGGCGGCGTGTTGATAGGCAACCGAGCGATCGATGCCGACGCTGCCAACGAGATCGATCAGATATTTTTCGAGGTGATCATCGCACCGGATTATACTGAGGACGCGATCCGTATTTTGAGCAAAAAGAAAAACCGCATCATCCTGCGCCGCAAGGCAGCTGGGGCAGGACAAGGCCTCGCCTTCCGCTCCCTCCTCAATGGCGTACTCGTGCAGGATCGCGACCTAAGCACACAAACCGCTGGCGACCTCAAGCCGATGACAACAGCTCTCCCCACCGAGAGAGAAACCGCCGACTTGCTGTTTGCCAACAAGATTGTGAAGCATAGCAAGTCCAATGCAATCACACTGGCGAAAAACAAACAGCTCTGCGCCAATGGTGTGGGGCAAACATCGCGTGTGGATGCACTCAAACAGGCCATCGAAAAGGCCCGTACGTTCGGCTTCGATCTGAGCGGCGCGGTGATGGCCTCGGATGCGTTCTTCCCCTTCCCCGACTGTGTCGAAGCAGCTGCTGAGGCGGGAGTTACGGCCGTAATCCAACCCGGAGGATCCGTCAACGACGAACTCTCGGTGGAGTATTGCAATGCGCATCATATAAGTATGGTAAAGACGGGTACCCGTCACTTCAAACATTAACATTGAACTAAAGACATAACGAATAATATGGGATTATTCTCCTTCACACAAGAACTAGCTATCGATCTGGGGACGGCTAACACGATCATTGTCAGCGATGGGAAAATCGTTGTTGATGCGCCGTCTGTGATCGCATTAGATAAACGTACGGACAAGGTGTTAGCCGTCGGCGAGACAGCCCGCCAGATGCACGGTAAAACACATGAGAACATACGTACCGTCCGCCCACTTCAGGACGGCGTCATAGCTGACTTTTACGCCGCCGAACAGATGATTCGCGGATTGATCAAAATGATCCACTTCCGGAATCGTTGGTTCTCTCCCCCTTTGCGCGTTGTGGTTTGCATTCCCTCCGGTAGCACAGAGGTAGAGATACGTGCCGTGCGTGACTCTGCAGAACATGCCGGTGCGCGCGACGTCTACATGATCTATGAACCCATGGCTGCGGCTATCGGTATAGGTGTCGATGTGGAGGCGCCAGAAGGAAACATGATTGTGGATATAGGTGGAGGCACGACGGAGATCGCCGTGATCTCACTCGGAGGTATTGTCTCCAATAAGTCTATCCGTATTGCTGGCGACGATCTGACGGCCGACATCATGGAGTATATGCGTCGTCAGCACAACATGAAGGTGGGCGAAAGCACGGCCGAGAGAATTAAGATCAATGTAGGTGCCGTCTTGACCTCGCTCGACAATCCGCCAGAGGATTACGTGGTGCACGGTCCGAATCAGATGACAGCACTGCCTATGGAAGTGCCCATTTCTTATCAGGAGATTGCGCACTGCCTCGATAAGTCCATCTCGAAAATGGAAGCAGCCATTCTCAGCGCCCTCGAGCAGACCCCGCCCGAGCTTTATGCCGATATTGTTCGTAACGGCATCTATCTGGCTGGTGGTGGCGCCATGATTCGCGGTTTAGAGAAGCGGTTGACGGACAAGATCAATATCCCGTTCCGTGTAGCTGAAGACCCGTTGCATGCCGTAGCCAAGGGAACCGGTATCTCGCTGAAGAACATCGACAAATTCAAGTTCTTAATTAAGTAAGTACCGGGGCCGTGTGCGGCGTGCATAGAGCCTTTCGCCCCGGTAAAGCGGAGGCTCTTATAGCGTACGCACTCCAGTCCTTCCACTATCTATGCGGAAACTGCTTGAATTCCTTATAGGGAAAAGGCATTGGTTCTTATTCTGTTTCCTTGAGATCGTTTCGTGCATACTCCTATTCTACAATCAGGATTACCACCGAAACCTAATCTTTGGTTCTTCTAACACCGTAGTCGCCCAGATCTCTTCTATTTCGGGCAGGGTGAGGTCGTACCTCGGACTCCGAGATGAGAACAAGGCCCTGTTTGAACAGAACGGGCAACTACAACTTCAGGTGATCAAACTGGAGCGAGAGATCGCGTACATGAAGGCCCATGCACAGACGTACGATAGTCTGTTTGTGGCCGACACCGTGACGATGCCTTACCATTTCGTCACGGCCGAGATCGTCAATAGCAACGTCTCTTCACTGTCGAATTACCTCACCATCGACAAGGGCACCAAAGACGGGGTGAAGGTCGATATGGGTGTCGTCACCACGCAAGGCATAGTCGGCATTGTATCGGTGGCGGATGAGCATTTCTCGGTTGTCATCTCTGTGTTGAATCCCAAGCTGCTCGTCAGTTGTAAGCTGCTGAATGGGAACTATCACGGGTCACTGGTTTGGGATGGGCGCGATCCACGATATGCCTATTTGGATGATCTACCTCGCCACGCCATCTTCAAGGAGGGCGACACGGTGGTTACTACTGGATTTTCGACGGCCTTTCCGCCGAACGTCATGGTCGGCACCGTGGCGAAGTTTGAGAAGAAACGGGATCAGAATTTCTATTCACTCAAGATCAAGTTGGCCACCGATTTCTCGGCCATAAAGTCCGTCCGAGTGATACAGAACGATTTTCGCGAAGAGCGTGAAGCGGTGGAAGAAAAAGCGCGTACCCTCATAACGAATAAGACAGAATGATTAAGGGCTTGCTCAGAGTCGTGGCGTATATCGTCGTGTGTGTACTGTTGCAGGTGACGGTGTTTAACCACATCCACCTCTTCAACCTCATGACGCCCTTCTTGTACCTCTACGCCATCGCCAAGATCCCCGCCGGATTCACGCGCGTGCAGGTCATTTGGATGGCTTTCATTACGGGGCTACTGGTCGACATCTTCTCCGGGACACTCGGCATACATGCCGCTGCGTCTACCCTGATCGGCTACTATCGTAATCCGCTTATGCACGCCTTTACCGACAAGGAAATGCTCGAAGACGCTTCGCCCTCGTACGTTACGCTGGGCACGGGTGCCTTTATGAAATATATCGTCTGCCTGACGTTCCTTCATCACACGGCCCTGTACGCCATCGAGTCCCTCTCCTTGTTCGATCCTCCCTACCTACTCCTTCGCATCGCATCCAGCACTGTGCTGACTACGCTTTGCCTCTTTGTGATTGAAGCCTTCCATATGGAACGTCGAAGTGGAGAACTTTAAGAAATACGCTTACGAAAACCGGCGATTCATCGTCATCGGCTCCGTCATCTTTGTGCTGCTCGTCTACATCGTGCGGCTTGCTCTTTTGCAGCTTGTAGACAGTAATTACAAGGCCTCGGCGGACAATAACGCCTTTCTCAGGAAGGTGCTCTATCCTGCACGCGGCGTCATCTACGACCGCAACGGCCAGCTGCTTGTCTACAACCAACCGGCCTACGACGTGATGCTCATCATGCGCGAGATACAGGCCTTCGACACCCTTGATTTCTGTCGCACGCTGGGCATTACCAAAGAGGTGTTCGACAAGCGTATCGCCGATATCAAGAACAAGAAGCTCAACCCCGGCTATTCCTCTTACGTGCCGCAGGTGTTCATGAACCAGCTCTCCTCCTATGAGTACGGCGCCCTGCAAGAGAAGCTCTACAAGTTCCCCGGCTTCTACATACAGAATCGCACCATCCGCGAATACACCTATCCCAATGCCGCCCTACTGCTGGGCAACATCGGCGAGGTGAACCGACGCGACATCAAAGACGATAACTACTACAATCAGGGCGACTATGCCGGGCGTGCTGGTGTAGAGCGTTCGTACGAGAAATGGCTCCGCGGAAAGAAGGGCATCGAGGTCCTTCTGCGCGATGCCCGCGGACGTATCAAGGGCCGATTTGAGGACGGAAGGCACGACGAAGTGCCCATATCGGGCAAGAACCTCACCCTTGCTATCGATATCAATCTCCAGATCTTGGCCGAGAAGCTGCTCAAAAACAAAGTAGGCAGCATCGTCATGATCGAGCCTGCCACCGGCGAGGTACTATGCTTGGCCAGCTCGCCCGGCTACGATCCCAACCTGCTGGTGGGCCGTAAACGCGGAAAGAACTACGCCATGCTGGAGGAAGACCCCACCAAGCCCCTCTTCGACCGATCCATCATGGCCATGTACCCCCCGGGATCGACCTTCAAACCCACCCAAGGACTCATCTTCCTGCAAGAGGGTGTCATCACTCCCGATAAACTCTACACCTGTGCCCGCGGATACCCCTACCACGGAGGCAAACCCGCCTGCCACGGACACGGATCGCCCTTGGCACTTATTCCGGCTATCGCTACCTCCTGCAACTCCTACTTCTGCTGGGGACTGCACGACATGCTCGACAGCCGTCGCCGATACCCCACCGTGCAGGAAGCTCTCGACAAATGGAAAGACTACATGGTGGCCCAGGGATATGGCTATCAGCTGGGCATTGACCTGCCCGGTGAGAAGCGCGGATACATCCCCAACAGCAAGGTCTACGACAAGGTCTACAAGTCGGCACGCTGGAACTCCAGCACCATCATCTCCATCGCCATCGGACAGGGCGAGGTGCTCGCCACCCCGCTGCAGATCTGCAACCTGGCCGCCACCATAGCCAATCGCGGTTACTACATCGTCCCCCACGTCGTCCGGAAAATTGAGGACGCACAGCTGGACTCCATCTACACCCACCGCAAATACACCGGCATCGATCCGGAGCACTACCGCGTCATCGCCCAAGGCATGCGTATGGCCGTCGTCGGAGGCACCTGCCGCGGGCTCAACATGCGTGACGTCGAGGTCTGCGGCAAGACAGGTACCGCCGAAAACCCCCACGGCAAGGACCACTCCGCCTGCATGGCCTTCGCACCCTATAACGAACCCAAAGTGGCCATCGCCGTCTACGTCGAGAACGCCGGCTTTGGTGCACGCATGGCCGTTCCCCTGGCACGCGTCATGCTCGAACGATACTTCCACGGCGCACAGGCCAACTCCGAGGCCGACGTGGAATCCCTTTCCAACACCGTAGTCAAGGCTACCAACAACAATAACCGTGTACCGAGATAACGAAAGAAGGAGTCTCTGGCTCTCTGTCGACTGGCTGACCATCATCGTCTACATACTCATGGTCGGCTGCGGATGGCTCAGCATCTGCGGCGCCAGCTACGAGTATGACACCACCGGCCTCTTCGACCCCGCCGGCCGACCCGGCTCGCAGCTCATCTGGATAGGCTCCGCCTTCGCCCTGAGCTTCATCATACTCATGCTCGAGCGCGACATCTATGAGACCTTCGCCTACCTCTTCTATGGCCTCATCATCCTCCTACTCATCGCCACCATCTTCCTGGCGCCCGACATCAAGGGGTCGCGCTCTTGGCTCGTCCTCGGCCCCATCCGCCTGCAGCCCGCCGAGTTCGCCAAGTTCGCCACTGCCCTGGCCCTAGCACGCCTGATGAACAGCTACAACTTCAACCTCTTTACCCTCCGCAACTTCGGCCTCGTGCTGCTCATTATCCTGCTGCCCATGGGCCTTGTGTTGATGCAGAAAGAGACCGGCTCGGCCCTCGTCTTCCTCGCCTTCGCCCTGATGCTCTATCGCGAAGGCATGTCCGGCTATCTGCTACTGGCCGCCGTCTGCGCCGTCACCTTCTTCGTCACCGTGATGAAGTTCGACGACACCCTCCTCGGAGCCACCCCGGCCGGCGCACTCATCGTCTCCTCCCTCACCCTCATCATTGAGATGCTCCTCGTCACCGGCCTTCGGAACGACCGCCTCACGCTCCGCATCATCCTCTACGGCCTCGTGGCCGCCCTCCTCACGGCCATCATCGCCTCGCTCTACATACCCGTCAACTTCGTTTGGGTGCTTGTTGGTGTCATCCTCACCTCCAGCCTCATGCTCATTGTCCAAGCCATCGTCAAGCTCAGTTGGCGTTACGCCCTTGTGGCCCTCTTTGCCCTCTCGTCCGTAGCCTTCATGCTGTCGGTCAACTACGTCTTCAACGACATGCTCGAGCCCCACCAGCAGCAACGCATCCGCGTCTCCCTCGGCCTAGAGGACGACCCCGGCGGATCGGGCTACAACGTCAACCAGTCCAAGATCGCCATCGGCTCCGGCGGCCTGTTGGGCAAAGGCTTCCTTAACGGCACACAGACGAAGCTCAAATACGTGCCCGAGCAAGACACCGACTTCATCTTCTGCACCGTCGGCGAAGAGTTCGGCTTCGTCGGCTCCATAGTCGTCCTGACCCTTTTCGGTGTGATGATCGTGCGACTCATCACGCTGGCCGAGCGACAAGACACCCTTTTCGGGCGTGTCTACGGTTACAGTGTAGCCTCCATCATCCTCTTTCACCTCGTCATCAACGTCGGCATGGTGCTCGGTCTCACCCCCGTGATCGGCATCCCCCTACCTTTCTTCAGCTACGGAGGCTCGTCGCTCTGGGGCTTCACCATCCTCCTTTTCATCTTCCTCCGCATCGACGCCTCACGGAAAGAAGTGTAAGTCGCCAAAAGCAAAGCCCGGGAAGAGGGCGTTTGAATGATGTTTGAATACGTGTGCTGACTTGGACGCTCTCTCCTTACGGCCTCGCACCTATCTTTGGGGCCGTTTCAATAATCAGCACATAAAACATAAACGATATGATGTACAAGAGGGACTTCGAATTGACCGCAAAATTTATTCATGACCTCTGCGAACAGCAAGAGGTGACAATCTCAGGCATAGTGTCTGCAAAAAAGGAGGGACAATGCTCTTTCAACTTCGATGCTGGTTTAATGGAAGTCACATTGTCTACAGACAACACAGATGAAAGCATAGAAGAAATAGAAACGAGCCGAAACGGCAGTGATACTGCCAATCCTTTGCGAGTAAAGAGTGATAGTGGATGTTATGTTGCTACAACAGCTTACAGATCTTTGACAGGGCTGTCCTGCAACTCGGTTGTTCGTGAGAAACTTCTCTTCTCTCTTCCTCAGCTTATGAGCTCGGAATGGAATAGTAAGGAGAAGTACTATTACAGGTTCCTTGTTCCAAGACCTCCTGAAATGCTTATTTGGAATAGCATACAGACAGATTCATCCTATTCAACTTTCGATGATGATCGTCCCGATAATCTTGTCAAGATCTCTCTGGAGAAAGAGAGGCAAATCCATGTTTTTTTTATCGGGAGTAAGGTTTGATCAGAACAAACGTTTGGAATATCTCACGATAGAATCTCAAGCGCCTTGCACATATACAGAAATGCATGAGTATATGTATGCCATATCTCTCTCCTTAGGTTTAGTGACTACGATCGCACCATTTGATTATGCTTTTGTCATAGCATCCGAAATACCGGACTTTGGAGGAAAGATTATGGGCGGCATGATCAAGTTGCGCCCGACAATCAAAGTGCAATACAAGCAACAGTTTGAAACTCCGATAAAGATAAAAGAGGATGAGTTTGCCAAACTCGTTTTGATGCTGCATGGAAATGAAGCTCTCGCCCGAGCCGCAATGATAGTATTAGATACCCCGGCCAATTTTGAATATATGGGAGCCTTATATTCTTTAGTCCTTGAAACTATTTGCTCAGCATTACCTCTCAAAGAGAATGAACCATATTTGGAACCGAGCGGTAACGACTGGAAAAAAGTCAAGTCGAAATTACTGGAGACGATCTCTATTTTCTGTGTGCCCAATCAGGCAGAGCTCTTGATCACAGAAGACCACAGATCAACTATAGAGAAGAAATTGGATGGGCTAAACTTTCGGACGAATGGAGATAAGCTTATTGCCCCTTTTAAGCTGATTAATTATGAATTGACAAACGAAGAGAAGAAAGTCATCCGTAGTCGGAACATATTTCTTCATGGAAAGTCTTCGAAGAAAAAGAAGAATGAATCCCATGATGGTTCTTTTCGTGAAGTGTTTCCAGGCGTATCATTTGACGAATATCAAAAACTAAAGGATCTCTCTATGGAGCTCCGAAGACTCTGTATGGTTATTCTATTTCGCTATGCTGGTATCAAAGAGCCGCTGTTTATCACTTACGATGAGAAAACAGAAGTCTCCCCAACTAACGGAAAAGCCTGAAACGAGCGTGTAAAATCTCACCCCACCCTTTCTCTTTTCAATAGAGGGCTTACATAGCTCGCCTCCTTGCAAAACCCTCAGGGGACAGCCCTTCTTTTTTTGAAGTACCCCTGAACCCTGAGGGTTTAGCCCTTCTTTTTTTC
>ERZ773049.516-NODE-516-length-23901-cov-4.554265_pt1 | contig 23901 bp, 8 predicted proteins | sample MGYA00580633_ERZ773049 | MGnify/ENA primary metagenome ERZ773049 (study PRJEB29015, sample SAMEA2737991) | human oral metagenome | biome: human oral; feature: human-associated habitat; material: dental | place: China | collected 2066 ...
TTTCACCCTTTCACCCTTTCACCCTTTCACCCTTTCACCCTTTCACCCTTTCACCTTTTCACCTTTTCACCTTTCACCTTTTCACCTTTCACCTTTTCACCTTTAAATGCCTTTTCGCCTTCCCCTACTTGCACAAAAAACGCCGACAAGAACGAATGTCCTTGTCGGCGTAGAGAATATAAGTTACCGAGTTAGCTTTGTTAAGCGTGCCTCGGTTATAGGCTTGTAGGCATCTTATTGACGCAACAGCTTAACGCTAGGCAGCGACTTGCCGTCTTTGCGAATCTTCAAGATGTAAACACCCTTGTTGGCAATGTGCAGACGAACGTTGTTGCCAGCAGCAACCTTCACGGCCTGAGCCAAGAGGCGAGTGCCATCGAGGGCGTAAACCTCAAACTGATAGTTGCCTTCTTGTGGGCAATCAACGAGGATGTCTTCGCCAACGGTATAAGCCTTGGGTTGAGCATCGCTGCCTTCAACGCCATCGATACCCGTAGAGTTACCCACCTTGATAACGCTGAACGTACGCATGTCCTTGCCATAAGCGTTCTGCAAGGTAAGCGTTACCTTGTAGCTGCCGGGCTGTGCATAAGTAAGTTTTGCAGTACCAGCTTCGCCGTTGCCAGTGGCATCAGCAATTTTACCCTTAGCTGCTGTCCATTGAGCAGTGGTTTTCAAATCGAAGCTAGAACCTTTGCAGAAGGGACTACCAGCGGCAAACTCAGGTTCGATGGCCATAATGCTACCTTGCCCTTCTTTCGCACCCTTCACAAAGTCAACAGCACCGATAGTGGCAGCTGTTGTCTTGCTGTTTGCAAACTCGTGGTTAGCAGCAGGAGCAGTTTCAAAGTTCCAGAATGCAAGAGGATTATTGGAGCCATCAACATTGTTCATGTTTGTAGCAACTTCTGTGGCATTGAGCGCGCGGTCGAAGAACTTCACGTCATCAACTGCGCCATTGATAGCAGCACATTGGTGACGACCCTTACCGATGAGGAACCAACTATCGTTGTACTCACTTCCCCAGTGGTATCCGGGGTATTGATAAACGGGGGGCAAGCCAGTGCCTGTGCTACCATCAAACTCCCAACTAGCCACTTCGGCTTGCTTGCCATTAACGTAAATGATTTCACGTACACCTTGTCCTTGTACATGTTCCATTACGAAGGTTAGGTGAGTCCAAGTGTTGGGTGCGAAGTTAACCTTCCAGTGGGTCTTATGTTCGGGACCACCGGTTTGGTTTTGACGGATAACAAACGAGAGCCTTTGCGACTTAGAGTTATATGTAGACCAGAACGAACCCCAGTTGTTTTGTGGCCATATAGTAGTTTGGTCGCGCAGGTCGAGAACCTGCATGTCACCTTGGGGTATGGTGTTGAACTTCACCCAGAAAGATAGCGTCCAAGCCTTTTGCATATTATCAGTATTGAAACCAAGAGGAACAGAACGCATACCCACGCCCTTCTCGTTAACCATGACACCGCGTGAAAGCTGTCCGTCGCTCTTGCGACCAGTATATGCAAGGCTGATTTGTTCATTGGCCTCAACCGAAATGTTCTCGGTCTTACCATTGGCAGTTAGCGACTTGATGCGAGGAAGTGCGCCGATGTGTTCGTCGGTAATTTGCACAAAATCGTTGAAAATACGCGTTTTGCTAACGCCTTCTACATCGCCAGTAAGTTCGAGCTTGTATGACCCAACAGCGTTGATGCCGGTAACTTCAACCGAATTACCACTGCCAGAGAACGCCTGATTGCCTTGGAGGTCGAGCAAACGCCATTGGCCTGCCTTGTGGCGTGGGTCGGCATAGCTCATCGTGAACGGCTCGTTAGGTTTAATCATCGTTTGCGAAAGGCTGATGTCGTCGTTATAAACATAACTGGGCAAAGAGAGGCTGCTCGTCCAAGCGATGTCCGACTCTTGCTTCATATCAAGCGATACAGCCGATACGCCCAACTTAACCTTGGGGTTTGCGCTAGAAGGATCAACGGGAATGCGATAGATAAGTGCGCCCCACGATGTGGTAACGCCCATGCAAATGGGGTTCTTACCCTCTTCTTGTGCATAAAGCTTAAAGAGCGAGGTGTTAACATCGAGATTGTAGCAGGGTTGTCCCTTAGCCACTTGGTTTGGCATCTCGAAGATGAGCTTACCATCTGCTCCACTAGCGTTGAAAGAGAGCATGCTACCTTTGAGATTAATGGGTTTCTCGGGCTTAACATAGCTGCCACGAGTGATGGACATCTCACCCATATAGAGGTTCATGTCGGTAGCATTGTCAAACTTCAAGGCAACCAATGCCAGCTGTTTGCCATCGAAATCGGTGTCAACAGTAAAGGTCTTGGTTACCCATTCGTCTGCGTCGGGCAGTTCGGTCTTGGCACGCAGCGTGTAATTGTGCTCGGTGGTTTCGCTACCTTCGGCAGTGAGCACCATGTTAACATTGGCAGTACCCTCCTTCATCTTATATTTCAAGGTGATAACATCACCCTTCTTCAAATCGAAAGCGGTTTTGAAGAGTTGCAGATACTCCTTATTTGTAGAGCCATATACGCGCATGGTTGAACCACCCATGTAGGCATCGTCCCATACGAACTCGGCATCGAGACCTTCTTGGGGCACCTTAGAGCTGTTATGGCCCATCAACTCGGAGGTGAACCACCAACGCCACGTGGGCAAATAGTCTTGAACGCCTACGTTAGCCCATTCTCCGTTGTGCTGGCGAACGCCGTCCCAGTTGAAGAATTTACCATTACCCAAGTTGAAACGGGTTACGAAAGGCTCAACACCAAGGTCCCAAGAGAGTACGCTTCGTGCAGACATGAAGGGCGACATACCTTGGAAATCTACGTTATCAGCATGGTATAGCAGGCTGTTGCCTACTTGGGGACAGTTGGCGGGGTTGCGCGTGCCACCCGTAAACCAGCGTTCGGTACGCAACATGTAGGTACGTTGCATGGTTTCGGGGTCGCTACCCTTCTCGTTGCGGCTCTCCCAGAACATGTTGCGCGAGTGAGCTCCCCACAAACCGATAGAGATGTCGTGGTTCTGCAAAACCGTCCATACGCGTCCGTTTCTTGGTTCGCCACCTTGCATGTTCACACCAGCATAGAGATATAGCGGATCGCGTTGCATGCTACGGGCGTACGAAACAGAAGAAGAAAGGAACGAGCCGCCGCTACCACTCCAGTTGTAGTTAAAGAACAACGATGCGGCTTCTTCGCCTTTCTTACCAAAGTTTCTCCGGTTGTGACCACCCAAACCGTTGTCGAAAACACGTGTACCAGTATCGGTTGTTCCATCATACCACATGTTCTCAAAGATGGGATTCTTCGAAGCCATTTCCTTGTTGAGGGCAACGTGGAAGTTGCGCACATTGGCTACATCGGTAGGAGTACAGGTGAACTCCGAGTTGTAACCAAGTCCGTCGATACCATAATAAGAGAGGAAGTTGGCTGCTTTCTGCGCCATTCCCTGACCGGCCAAGCCAGCAAACATCCTTTGATACTCGCTAGGCAGACCGCCGTATGCAATGCCTGCTACCGACGAAACGGCCACACCATTCTTGTGTGCCACGTCGAGCAGGGCAGCAGGAACACGACCTAGCGGCATCGACCAGTCGCCCCAATGGTCAACGTAGCTCCACATCGAGAACACTTCTGAGTTGAAATTACCGTCGGGTAGTGCGTTTTTGTGTGGGTCGTCGTAGGGCAACCAAGCAATTAAGCGCTTGTCGTGTGCAGCCTCCAGCTCGTTGTTCACCTGAGTGGCTTTGTTGCGGAAGCGCACTTTGGGCTTAACGCGCGAAATAAAGAAGTTGTCGTCGTTGTTGACCTTATGGCTCCTATCCCATGTTTGCAACAGGGTATGGAACTTTGCCGACTCGACGTCTTTGGTGGTTACATATCCTTCCTTGTACGCCTGAGCGTGTGCGCCAAGCGAAGTAAGGGTAAGTCCAACAAAGAGGATGTTCTTGTTGAAATTCTTCATAATGGGTTTAGTTGTTTATTAGTTAGACCTGCGCGGACACAAGTTTACAGCGGAAGAAGTGTCCATGCTTAGTATAATCTACAAAAAAAGCATCCTGCAAAGGCCATCTTCCACCATGCAATGGTTCGCAACAGCCCGGTGAAGAGCCATTGAAGCCATGAGCGATATGTGGATTTTACGCTGGCGCATGTTGCAGAATGCGGGGTTACACGTATAAAATGCTATTGTTGTGCGTTGGTTATGAACCTTGGGTTTATGAGTTTGCAGGCCGAAGGGATTAGCATTCGAGATTCCTGCCAACCCATAAACCCCAGAATTCATCTCTTAAGGACTAGAAGTTAGACGGCGTTTGCACATCCCACCAAAGGCGCGTGCCCTGTTGGTCGGGACCTCCAAGCGCATCCAATCCAGAGGTTTGGATGTCGGCTATTGATGCTTGGTCGTCGTTGGGGAACACCATTCGCCTAACCAAATCGCCGGGGTTCAAGCTTCCGTCGTTATATCTGGTAAGCACGGGGAAGAGTTTGGGATAACCCGTACGGCGCATTTCGCCCCATGCTTCAAAGCCGTTGGGGAAGAGAGCGATGTACTTTTGGGTGATAATCTTTTCGAGTTTAACCTCTTGCGAATCGCTATCATCCCACTTAACGCCAATCGTTGTGCGCGATGTTTCCTTCGGAGTTCTACCCGTTGGGTCTATATATACCACTTCAACCGGCTTTTCAAGCTCCAAATATTCTTCAAGATAACTCGTCAAGCTTTGAGTATAGCTGTCGTCAGCAGTAAACAACAGAGAGTTTTTCACGCCATCTTCGTATAACTGCTGAGCTGTTTTCCCGTTACCTACGTTCCATCCGCGCAACACACCCTCAGCACGAAGGAAACAAACCTCGGCCAACTTGAAGAGATAAATGGGCGCATTGGTCAACATTGTGCTGCTATAACGGCTGAACGAGATATAAGGATTCTCGGTTCCCTTGGCAGCTCCGACCTTAGAGCCCGAGCGGATACCAATGATGTCTGCACCCATCCGTGTCACGGTACCATCTTTTGAGGTGATTTCACCATTATTAGTGTCGAACAGCAGCATGCCCGTTCTTGCGGCATCGTTAACGTAAGGATGTTTGAAGCTTTTAAGCAAGGTAACGAAACTAGCACTGGGTGCAAAGTCTTTCCAGCTGTCGCCACCTATAACAGAAAGCGGATGATGACCATTCATACTAGAGCTAGGCATGTAGAACTCTTGGCTGCGTTCTTCAATCACTTTGTCCCTCACAGCTTCTTCGGCCCATTGTTTCGCCAAGTTCTTATCACGTTTCACGATGTGCATGGCCATGCGAAGTTTCAAAGAGTTGGCCAAACGTATCCACTTGTCTATCTCCGTATCGATGTTGTATGAGTTTTTCGTATTAAGCGTACCCGCATAGCCTTCGAGTTTGTCCTTAATATAGTCCTTATACTCGTCAGACTTTGTTCTCAGGCGATTATAACAAGCCACGAAAGTGTTGATGTTCTCAACCACACGCTTATAGATAAACTCTTGCGTATCATACTTAAAGGGTGCATGCTGCTTGTTTACCTTAAACTCTTGGTAAGGCATCGGGCCATAAAGGTCGGTGTTGCGAACAGCTGCGAAGCTATAAAAAAGCAAGGCAAGTGCCTTCAACTCGGGGATAGTGTCGGCAGAAGGGTGGTTCATCAGCGGCGTAAGATAATTCTTCGTCATCACGAAAGTACCATTCGCACCAGCGTTCCATCCGCGAGACACGTGATAAGAAGCACGTATCTCATCACCGAAATCAAACTTAGAGTGGGGTATTACCGAATACTGGGCGTATATGTCGGAAACAGTGGCATGGAACTGATATGAATGTTCTGTTGGCGATTCAACAACACCTCCACCATTAATCTTTCCACCCAGAATTAGCTGCTGCGCGCCAATGAATGCGCCCAGTTCGTGGTTCATGTGCTTGGCAGCCGAGTCCATCTGAGCTTTGGTATACTCCGTATCATAGTTAATGGAGTCTACATTGCCGTGAAACACCTTATCATCGAGTTTCAACTCATTTGATTGGAAGGTGTCCTCGGGGTCGTCATAGTCTAGGCACGACGACAAAGTCACCACTCCGGCCACAGACATTGCCATGGCAAAAAACTTTATAAGTTTCATTGTTGTTACAAGTTAAGTTTTAGTGAGAAGCCATACGAACGCGACGAAGGCATGTTGAAGGCCTCGAAAGCGCCCATGCCGTTGCCAGTAGACAGCGAAACGTCGGGATCTACGGGTGCGTCCTTATATATAAAGAAGAGGTTACGCCCGATGAACGACAGGTTGAGGTTACGTCCTTGGCCGAAGAGGTTACGGAAAGTGTAGCCCAACGACAGTTCGCGCAGGCGGAAGTTGGTGGCGTTGTAGATGTATTCCGAGGGGTTCTTGTTGTCGCCGATGCTGCGATAGTACTCTTCAACACCGACAAGGCGGTTGCTGCCATCGGGCAGGTACATGGCCAACTGACCGTCAGAGGTGCGCAAGTTGTTGCGTTCGGCATTAAGGCGTGCCTCCTCGGTACGTTTCGAAAGGCCCAAATAATCTAGGTAAGCTTCGGTAAGCGAGATTACCTTACCACCAACACGGCCGTTGATGAGGAAGAACAACTGGAAGTCCTTATAGTTAATGGTGTTGCTCCAGCCCAGCTGTATCTTGCTGTTCATGTTGCCAACATACTTCTTATACAGTTTGTTCGATTGTGTTTCGCGCAGCAAACCATCACCTTCCTCAACTTCAAAGGTACCATCTGCCTTACGGCGGAAGTCGGTAACATACATGTCGCCAATGCGTCCGCCTTTCAAGTAGTTCACACGTACGCCTGCAATGTCGTTGTATACCAAGGCATCGCTTCCATCGGGATTGGTAGCAACGTTCAAGATGGTGTTGTCGTTGAACGAGAAGTTGGCCGACGTACGCCAAGTAAAGTCCTTAACAAACTTGAAGTTGTAGGCCACAGTGGTTTCAAAACCGCGGTTACGAACCTTACCCGAGTTAACGGGAACGCGTTTGCCGGCAGCATTAGAGGCAATCATGTAGAGGTTGTCGGATACCGTGTTGTAGAAAGTGAAGTCGAAGTCGAGTTTGCTTCCGAAGAACGACGACTCGATACCCGTTTCAAACGATTTGGTCTTCTCAGGAACGGGATTCTCAAACTTAGCGAAAGAACTTACCGAAGTAGAACCCTTCTCCAAGTCGCGAACACCTGTTGAGAACACAATATTGGGGATAGAGTTACCCACCTCCGAGTACGAAGCGCGATATTTAAGGTACGAAATCCACTCGGGGAGTTTCACCAACTGGTTCACAATGGCATTGGCACCTACCGAGAAGTAGCCGTAATGGTCGGCCGTTCCGCGGTTTCTGAATTGGCGGAAAGCGCGATACCAGTCTACACGATACGAACCGTCCACGTAAACCATATCTTTCCAGCCCACCTGAGCCGTAACAAGTGCAGCGCGGTCCCAGTTAGACGACAAGCTACGGCTTAGCGAACCCGACCCGCCAGCGCGCGAGTCGAAGAAGTTAACCTCAGTAGAAGGTTTGTCTTGCATGCCGTGTACGTAAGTGGCAGCCGAATACTTGCTTTGGTTTTCGCCGTGAACCATGTGGCCAACATAACCTGCCGTAGCCGAAAGGCTCCAATCGGGCGTCAACTCCTTATTATAAGAAAGCAGGTAGTCGGTATAGAACTCTTGTGTTTTCTCCCAGCCCAGCGAGTAGATGCCGAAGGGGTCTACGCCTTGTGGCGTAAAGTTGGTGGCATGACGCTTACCTTCGCTGTTAAAGTTGGTAAGAATGTAATTGAAACGAGCTTGGAAATCCAATCCCTTGATGATTTCGTACTTGGCCATCATCATTCCCGTAAACCTATTCTCACGCTGTATGCTCGAATGCATGTTCACCAGCCAATAGGGGTTGTTCTGGCTGTGCTCCATATAAGCCCAATTTTGCATAGGGCCTTCGAGCCTTACGTCATGCACATTGCGTTTATACACACCGCTTACGTCTTTGTCGGCCTCGTAATAAGACTGTTTTGAAATCCAGCTACCACGATCGTGCACATAATTGTCGCGATAATAGTCCATGTCTATGTTGCGCGGCGTAACGTAAGTGTGATAAATGGGGTTGAACACTGTTCCACCACCAGGTCTGTTCGTTGTTTTGGTACTAACGAAGTTGGCCGACACCTCAATATTCAGCTTTTCGAACAGCTTATAGTTCTGGCGGAAAGCCATCGTATTACGGTTGTAGGCATTGTTACGAATCATACCATTGGCATGCGAGTTACCTATTGAAAAGTAGGTTTGCACCTTCTCTGTACCACCCGACACCGACACCGAGTTGTTGGTTGTGATGCCCGTACGGAAGAATTCGGCCACATCGTCCTTGGCATAGTTGCGCAGATGAGCCACGTTTTCGTAACCTGGGAATATCTTAGTATCGGGTTTGTACTTCAACAAGCGGTCGGCCTCGGGCAGGTCGGCAATTTTTCCGCCCCATCCATCAGCAGCCAATGCGCTGCCTTGCTTGTAGCCTGCACCGTAAGTATTTTGTATTTCGGGGGTAAGCAATGGGGTGTCGAAGGTAACGTTCGACGCTACGCTAACGGCCATCTTGCCTTCCTTACCCTTCTTCGTGGTAATCATCACCACACCATTGGCAGCCACCGAGCCATAAAGTGCCGAAGCGTTGGCACCTTTCAGCACGTTGATGCTCTCGATGTCGTCGGGGTTAATCATAGACAGCGGGTCGGAACCTTCGCCCACACCCGAATAGGTAACATTGCTGCCGCTGCCAATCTGGCCGCGCGTGTTGTTCAGCATGGGCACACCGTCAACAACGATAAGTATCGCGCTGTTACCCAAAATAGATTTGTTACCACGCAAGATGATTTTCGATGCACCACCGGCACCACCGGCACTGGGCGTAATGGTAACACCCGACACCTTACCCTCAAGTGTGTTGGCCACGTTGGGGTCTTGCACCTTCACCAGGTCTTCTGCCTTCACTTTCTGCGTTGAATAGGTAAGCGACTTTTCTTTTCGCATAATACCCATAGCCGTAACAACCACTTCGCCCAGCACCTTGCTGTCGTCTTGCATCGTTACGTCCACCACGCGCCTGTTGCCTACCGCCACTTCTTGTGTTTGGTGGCCCACATAGCTAAACACCAGCGTAGGGTTGGCTGCATCGGTTTGTATGGTATATTCGCCGTCGATATTGGTAACGGCACCTTTACCCGTACCTTTCACCAGCACGCTAACGCCGATAAGCGGCTCGCCATGCGTATCCTTCACCACACCTTTAACGGTGTTAGTCGTGGCCTGAGCTCGCTGAGCCGCCGTCGCCACGGCGCTAATCGTAGGTTTGCTCATTGCCATGGGCGCACCGGCTTTGTTAACGCCAGCCCACGCCGAAACCATTGGCACCGCCGTTATCGACAAAGCCAACAATCCCTTCAACAGCAATCCATCTGTCTTGAATTTGGGTTCGTTCATAAGTTTAGTAAATAATATTTAAGTATATACTCTATTTACAGGTAGTAGGCGCGAGATTGATGCACGCCTTAACGCATGGAATTGCATTTATTCCACGAGTTTACAATACTATAACAACTTAATAAACATTATTACTTAGTGCTTTAATAAAAATAAATCTTTCTCGTTATGGGTATTCTATTTATCTACTCCCTTTTATATCGCATCAACAACAAACCAAATAGTTTACCATCCGCATATTTCAAGATACAAAACCTACTCAAAACCATGCAACAATCTAAAACACCTAGTGTAACTAGAAAACCTAGAATAACTAGAGCTCCCAGAAATCCTAGTGTAACTAGATAACCTAGAAATCTTAGTGTAACTAGATAACCTAGAATAACTAGAGAACCTAGAGAACCTAGAATAACTAGAGAATCTAGAATAACTAGAGAACCTAGAGAACCTAGAATATCTAGATAACCTAGAATAACTAAAAAGCCTAGGCAAACAAAACAAGCCTAGAACAGCAAGCTAAACTACCCCAGCCAACCTACTAAGCCTAACGCCTGCCAACCAAAGAATGTCTTGTTTTCGGTAAAGATTTTAACATTATGAGTGCCCTTTTTCTGAACCAACCGCTCACCTCATCGCAAAAAATCGATTCTCGCGAGGGTTTGTTTTGATGCTAACTAGGGCTAGCATGTGCATGCGGCAAAATGAATATTAATTTAAAACAATCGCCATTTGCGCCATTTCTGGGGCTATTTGCCGCTAAAAGCAGTGCAATATGCCGCTAAATGAAGTGCAATATGCCGCTAAATGCAGTGCGTTTTGGTGCAAAATGCAAGGTGTTTTGGTGCTAAATGCCTTGCGATTTGCCACTAAATGCGTGACGATTAAGCATAAATATTCGCCACAATGGTATAAATAAAACCTTTCAGAACCATTAAAAACATGGTTAGAAAGGGTAAAATGAGCGTTAAAAAGTGGGTTTTTAGGTGCTAAAAGCAGGTAATTGGGGGTGAGAAAATTACAAACAGGGCACAAACTAGAAAGGTAAAATGGTGCTAAATGCAAGTAAAGCACTCAAAAATGAGACAAATGAAGAAGCGCGCCAGACTAAAATTGCCCCTATTTGCATGCTTTTCGTGGCATTTTTTTCCTAGAATGGGGTGGCCAGAAGAGCACCATTTGTAAAATATAATGTAAAAATTAGGATTGGGATATAAATTGGTGAGATGGTGAAGTTATGGATGGAGGCTTATATTAGTCTGCGAGCTGGCTGCATTCCTGAATTAAACATAAAGCTACAATCAGAAAGGCAATCACCCTGCTGATTCCAAATAAGAAACAGCAGGGTGAAAGCTAAAATCGCTTAATGCTTATATGTGGATTTGTAAGTCTACTTCATCGTAATTTTCCCAACACGAACCACATTCTTGTTCTTCATCTTCACAAGATAAACTCCCTTGGGCAGCACACTTGCATCGAACGAGCTTGGCTTATGCAAGGTAGTAACCAGCGTTCCGTCTACTGCAAATATCCATGCCTGTTCAACATGGCCAAATACCATGCGTTGACCGTCTATCTGCAAGGTGGAAACTTCTGCTGCGGCATTGGTAATGCTGTTGGTTATATCAAGCCCTTCGGGTTGATCGGCTTGTCCCTCATCCCAATTGCCCGACTTATCTGATCGCGAGGCATTAGTACCCTCAATCATTACGCCAAGATCGATGGCAAAGCCTTTGTTAAACTTGCCTACGGGCTGCAAAGCCCCTTCAAACCATGCGTCGGAGAACACGATACGTAAACGGCTTTTACCCACACGTGCATCATTGGGAATAGTAAAGGTCTTTTCTTGCAATGACTGCACATTATAAATCGTTGAACTTTTGTACTTGCCCACATTGAACAAGCACTCTCCTGCATCTGGGTTGTCTTCCAAAAGGTCGCCATTGAAAACATGGTCGCCATTAAGGTCTAGCCAACCTTTACCCAAACAATAGCGCAAGTCGTCTGTGGTGTTGTCGGCATAACTGGTGGCCTCGTATCCTTTAAACTTTATTTTTACGGTCTGGCCTTGTTTCACTCGCCATACAAGATGTGTTGCATCAACATAGTTTTTTCCACCAACAGGTTTGCTGGCATTGTATTCAATGTCTTGTAAACCACCTTCTGTTTTAACCACAGTCAGGAATCTCACTTTCTGAGCAGTTGCCACCCCGTCTGCTGCCATATCCAGTTCAACAGTGCCATAATCTTCTTCGGGCAAGTCGGGTAACAATTCTTGCTTTGCTCTTGTAATAGGCTGCCAAACAACGGGCGAATAGGTTTTCAAGTCGGTACTAACCGCTCTTACCCCAACGAAGGGTGCATCGCCTGCGTTAGGCAGCTCGATGTCGCCTACAAACGTTGCCCATTGCGTTGTGCGGGCAATCTCGCTAACCTTACCTTTTTCACCATTCTTATACAGCAATTCAAAATGGTCGATGTTAGCATCTGCATTCGTTAGCACGCGTTGTCCGTCTTCACCTGCAATATTCCATGCAGCCTTCACCGATAAACTTTTCTTCGTTTCTTCTTTAACTTGAATGGTAAGACCTTCTATTGGGCTTGGTTCAGCCTTAAAGTCGTCGGCAAGGAGCAGTTTGCCCACATACATTTTATAATTAGCGTCACTATTCTTCACGCGTAAGCCAATTCGGTCTATTACGTCGCCCGAATTAATGCCTGTAAGCGGGATGCGTTTCTCTTCCCATTGCTTGGTGGCAACATCTCCCACGGCAAACTCTTTCCACGCAGGATTGCCCTTAACGCGAACAAGTAAGTAGAGATTAGAAGCCTGCTCTGCACCTTTGCCATTCTTTATGGCAACATTAGCATAAATATTCCCTTTAGTGCCCTGTATATCGGTTTTGTAAAGCACAACATCTGTCTGTGCGGCCGTTTCCTTACCTGTAAGCATTAGGCACGAACCGCCCATATAAGCGTCGGAATTGGTAAACTCCGGCTGTACTGCGGTGCTTACGTTTGTAGAGCCACCATCGTAAACCAACCATCTATACGTAGGCACAATGTCTTGATTGGCCATGTTGTACCAAGCTCCGCCCGTCTTTTTCCCCTTATAGCAATAACGTTCGCCATTACCAAGGTTGAAGTAGGTGGCAAACGGTAGATTTCCGCCAATGGCAGAACGTTCGGGAATCCACGTGGCCAGACCTGCAAAGGTAGACAACGGCGGTGTTGAACCGCTCCAACGTAGGTTATTGCCTTGATCGGCCACGGCAGGACGCTTGGCAGGATTGCGATAACCACCCGAGAAGGCTCGTTCGAGCAGCATTTGGTAATTGTTCATCAGGTCGTGTGGGCCTTTCCCAGAGTTATACGACCAGAAACGGCTTTGGTCGTGTTCGCCCCAAAGGGCAATGCCGCAACGTTTGGTAATTTCGTCGCTCGACAAGTGGCTCCAGTTTTTATCCATGCCAACCAACCATCCCCCGGCATAAAGGCCTTTGCTGGTTTTCATCACCGACTCGGCCATCATCACCGACTGACGCATGTTATAAGTAAAGCCCGAGCCCGAATAGTTAAGCATCAATTCGGCCGTGCGCTTGCCATTAGAGCCAAAAAGCGCGGGGGCATCCCAACCGCCTAAGGTAGAATTGACGGTGTAAATCATAATGTGAAAGTTGTCGAAACCTTCCTTTTGGGCTATTGCATATAGTTCGCGATGGAAGTTCACTACATCCCCATTGCTGTAGCCCATTGCCTCCCAGTTGTAGTTAATGCCGTCCATACCCAGATAGCGCAACAAGTTAATGAGAGGTTGGGCATATTTGTAGGTTTGGTCGGCTTTCTTTTGGCTCAATAGCGCAATCCATGCGCGTGGATTTCCGCTTTTACTGTCGAAGAACTTCATTCCGCTAAGGATGTCGGTACCGTTTTTATGTGCAGCATCGGCCCATGCCCCCGGAGCTTGAAACAAGGAATGGTTCCACGAACCCCATAGGTTGGTGTAATTCCAAAATGAGAAGTTGTCGCTGGCAAAACTCTTCGAAGGATAGCCGCCAATACCTTTACCCACGGCCATTGGCAGGTTAAGAAACAGTTCGCGTTCGGCATAAGTGCCGGGTATAAGTCGGTCGGCATTGTCAATAAGCTTTCGCTTGGCCACATGCGAGCGCACAAATTGCAGTTCCTCGTAAATGCCAGCCGCTTTCAATTCGGCCACAGTGGGATATTTACGTCCATTCTCTTGGGCTGTTACAAAAAGGTCGAGCAAGAGTTTCTCATCAAACTTGGAGAAATCGTAAATGTCTGTCGATGCTGTTTCTGACAGCTGCTGTGCAAAGCCACTACTGGGCGATGAAGCCAACAATGCGGCTAAGGCCAACGATGCTAATACATGGTTTCGTTTCATTTATGTGATGTTTTTAAAATGTTATTAGTTTGCATACATTGCGGATAGCATGCAAGGCTGAAATAAGAAAGGGGAAAACCAAAAATGGTTTTCCCCTCTTTAAGCTAGGATTTAAAGAAAACCAAACGCCACGTGCTTACTTTACAGTAATCTTCTGCGTGCGAATGATGTTCTTGTTTTGCATCTTCACGAGGTAAACACCCGATGCCAACGAAGACAAGTTGTAGTTGGCAGGATTGTTAAGGGCAGCAACCAACGAACCATCGGCTGCAAATATCCATGCCTTCTCCACATTGGCAAAATTAAGGCTGTTGCCTTCTTGCTGCAATTGCGAAGGAGCTACGGCCACATTGCTAACACCTGTGGTGGAAAGTCCTGCGGGTTCGTCGGCCAAACCTTGGTCGCGTGTGTCGGCGGGAACAGGACGTTGTTTGTTGTTACCGGTAATCTTTACACGGAAGTCGATGGCGAAACCTTTGTTGAACTTACCCGTAGGTTTCAATGCGCCCTTGAACCAAGCATCAGAGAATACGATACGCATGCGGGTGTCGCCCGTACGTGCGTCTTCGGGTATCTTAAAGGTCTTAGTAACGATTTTCTGTACTTGGTCGGGTACGCCCTTGCGCAATTCACCAATCGTAAAGAGTTGCTCTCCTTCCTTGGGATTAACGGTAAGCTCGCGTGGGTCGAAACGATGGTCGCCGTTCAAGTCAATCCATCCACGACCAAAGCAATAGCGCAAGTCGTCGTGTGAGCCGTTCTTCTCATCGGTAGCCTCAAAGCCCTTAAACTTCAACGTAACGGTTTGGCCTTGTCCGATAGTCAGCACTTGATCGGTAACATCGACATAGTTCGTACCTCCCGTAGGTTTCTTGGCTTCATAGTTGATGTTGGTGGAGCCACCCTCGGTTTTGAATATCTCCACGTAACGAATAGCTTGCGCAATTTTGTAGCCATCGGCATCGGTATCCAATTCGGGTGAAGTATATGGGTTGAGAACCAGTTCGGGCAATTCGTTGGCATTGGCGCGAACAACTTCAGTCCATACAACAGGCGAATAGCTCTTAAGGTCTTTCGATACGGCGCGAACACCAATGAAAGGATTGTTCGTAAAGTTCTTCAAATCGATATTGCCCACGTATGCAGCCCACTGGCTAGTACGGGCCACTTCAGACACACGTCCGTTAGTACCGTCTTTGAGGAGAATTTCGAAATGGTCGATGTTGGCATCGTCGTTGTAAATCATACCCGACTTGGTTGCAGGCATGTCTACGGCCCATGTAGCCTTAACAGAAAGCGAAGACTTTGTTTCTTCTTTCACCTGAATAGCCACATTCTTAACGCCTGACGGAGCTGCGGTGAAACCATCTACAAGCTCTAGCTTGCCAATCATCATCTTATAGCCGTTGGTGCTATTCTTAACGCGAAGACCAATCTTATCAATAGCCGTTCCCGAAGTAATGTCGTTCAAGGCAATCTTTTTCTCTTCCCAGGTTTTACCAGTTGTGCTGCCAATAGCATATTCTTTCCATTCATTACTGTTCTTGAGGTGTACGATGAGGTAGAGATTCGACTCGGCAGGCACTTCTTTGCCACTCTTGATGGCCACATTGGCAGTGATGGCGCCATTAGAGCCAGCGATGTCGGTTTTGTAAAGCACGATGTCGGTAGAGTTAGCCTGTCCCTTGCCGTTAAGCAATAGGCACGAACCACCCATGTAAGCGTCCTTATAGGTTATCTCAGGGTCTACCTTATCACTATGATTGTTGGTATTACCTTCCACTACCAACCACCTATAGGTTGGCACGATGTCTTGGTTACTCATATTATACCAAGAACCAGCAGTTTTCTTTCCTTTATAATGGTATTGCGAACCTGCGCCCATGTTGAAGTGAGTGCTAAAAGGAAGGTTGCCATTGATGGTTGTTCTTTCGGGAATCCAAGTTGCCATGCCAGGGAAAGTAGAAAGGGGCTGAACACCATTAGACTCTTCCCAGTTATGCCCTCTGTCTTTCACCGCAGGGCGAGAGAGCGGGTTACGGTTACCACCCGAGAAACCACGCTCAAGCAGTTTTTGGTAGTTAACCATCATCTCATCGGCATCGCCACCGGCATTATAGCTCCAAAAACGGCTTTGTGCATGTTCGCCCCAAAGGCAAATCCCACACTCGGGAGCACCGGCTAAACGGCTCCATCCACGATTCATTGAAACAATCCATACACCTGCATAAACTCCTTCTGCGGTCCCCATTGCAGCCTTGGCCTGCGCCACAGACTCTTTCATCCTATATGAAAAATCACTAGACGCATAGTTAAGCATTACATCAGCTGTTTTCTTTCTATCTTGACCAAAGAGCGACTTAACATTATAGGCAGACAAGCTACTATTCGATGTATAAATTGCAATGTGGAAGTTATCAAACTTCTCTGCTTTAGCAATTTCATACAAATTTTGATGGAAAGCGATTACATCAGAGTTGTCATAACTAGCATCTTCCCAGTTATAGTTGATACCATCGAGGCCTAAGTACTGCAACATGTAAATCATGGGTTTTGCATACTTAAACGTTCCATCGGCGTTCCTTGTTTTGAGAACAGACAGCCAACCGCCAGCACCTACACCGCCAGGGTTACCCGTTGTGTCGAAAAATTTAATGCCGCTCATCATGTCAGTTCCGTTCTTATGTGCAGCGTCTGCCCACGAACCTGGAGCTTGGAACAAGCCGTGGTTCCATGCGCCAAAGAGGTTGGTGTAGTTCCACATAGAGAAGTTGTCTGATGCAAAATCGGAAGAGGGGTAACCTCCGATGGTTCTTCCTGCACCGGCAGGAATGTTCATAAACAACTCACGGGTTTCGAAAGTACTTTGTATAAGACGATCTTTTCGGGGAAGAATAGAACGTTTGCGAACGTGCGAACGCACGAACTCAATCTCGTCGGCCAAGCCTGCCGCCTTAAGCTCCTCGTACGACGGATAACGTTTTCCTGCCTTAACGGCCTTTTCGAACAATTCCAACATCTTGATGTCGTTGAAATGCTGAAAGTCGTAAACCACCTTAGAGGCAGTTGGTGCGGTGTTTCTACCCTGCGCTTTAAGCGTAAAGGGAGCCGCAGACAGCATACCGGCCAACGCCAGTGCGCTAAGAGTAACTTTTCTCTTCATTCTTGCTTAGTTTTATGTTGTTAAATAATAAGACATTTAGAGTTAATCACATTGTAATGGCTAAATCTATGCCACACTAAAATGCGTTTTAAGATAGGATTGTTAAGCTAAGGGAGCGGCCGTGCCTTGTGGCCTAATAAGGGGGGCGCAGCCGTTCCCATAGTTTATTACTTTAAATTAAAAGTTCGGGGCTCCTTTTACGTCCCACCAAAGCCTTGTTCCTACAAAATCAGGCCCGCCTAGCGCGCCAAGCCCCGTAGCCTTAATGTCTGCTTGCGTGGCGGGATCGGTACGACCGGGGAACGGCAAACGACGGATAATGTCGCCATCATTAAGACTGCCGTCGGCCTCATCAGCCTGGAGCACATCAAACAAACGCGGATAACCCGTGCGGCGCAAGTCCACCCAGGCTTCAAAGCTCTCAGGATAGCCTGCGATATACTTTTGGGTGATGATCTTTTCGAGTTTCACCTCCTTGCTGTCGTCTTCGTTCCACTTAACGCCAATCTTGGTTAAGCTTTCAATGGGGTCGCTCTCGCCAGTAGGGTCCTTATATGTATAAGGTGTGGCACTCTCTTGTTGCATGTATTCGGCCATACCTGCATCGTAAGGGTTTTGGTTATTGGCATCAGTATAGAATTGTTCGCGGTCCTCGCAGTTACCGGCGAGAATACCCTTCTCGTAGAATTCTTTGGCCGTTCCGCCCATGCTCCATCCTCTGAGCGCACCTTCCGCTCTAAGGAAACAAACCTCAGAGAGTTTCATCAAGTACAAGGGCATGCTATGTGCCGCCTCTGGATTGATGGCACTGAAAGCGATAAACTGATTGCCGGCGTAATCCTGACCCTCGCCAGGCGTTACTCCTGAGCGGATACCGATAACGTCTGTATTGGCTGGTGTCACTTCCTTTGTTTTTGAATTGACAATGTCGCCATCGTTCTTTAGGAAGAGATACTTAAGGTAAGGATGGTTAAGGCTTTTCAATATCGACACCCATGAGGCCGTTATTCGCGTGTCGTGCCAGCTCTGGCTAGCCTCAAGCAAGGGATGAGCTATACCCTCGGCGGCCGTGTTGATACATACCTCTTGCGAGTATTCTTCTATCACTCCCGCTTTAACGGCTTCTTCTGCCCATCGCTTTGCCAACGTTGGGTTAACTTTAACAATATGCATGGCCATGCGTAGTTTCAGCGAATTGGCAAAACGCACAAAAGTGTTGAGGTTGCTGAAACCCGTTTTGTAATCGCCAGTAACATGCATATTCTGTTTCAGAATGTCGCGTAAGGCCTCCTTATATTCCTCGGGCTTGGTTTCATAGTAGTTTAAACAAGCCACTATGCTGTCTATATTGTCCACCGCCTTATTGTATATCGTTTCCAGGCTTTGATATTCAAAGGGAGCCGACTGGGCGTTCGTTTTAATATCTTGATAGGGGAAAGGGCCATAGACATTTGCCACCTCAACCGCGGAATAGTTGTACAACAGCAGATAAATGGCCTTTAACTCGGGAATAGTGTCGATAGACTCGTGATTAAGCAACGGCACCATCTGCGTTGAAACCTCATTGAAAGAGCCCATCGCACCACCATAAAACCTGTCGGAGATGTTATAGGCAGAGGTAATAGTAACCTTTGAGTAGGGGAAATTGGTATGTGGTATAACGCCATACTGCGCATACAAGTCGGCACCCAGTCCATATTGATATTGATAGGCGTGTGTAACAGGCTTTTTACCTTCCTTACCACCGCGCATTGCATACTGGGCACTAAGTCCCGCCGCAATAACATCAGACATTTTGTTGGCTACGCGTTTCACATCCTCGGCCGTAAACTTAGTCCGATAGTTCAAGGAGTCAACCTTTCCTCGGCGGCTCACCTTGTTGGTATTCTTTTGCGTTGCGCTGAATTCGTCGCCTGTGGTATCGAAATCCAGACACGATTGTAAGGTTAGGCTCAACAGGGCCATAACGCCTACAAACCATTTGCTATATCTGTTCATAATTTTGTTGTTATTAACACTCCCTCCCTCCTTTATTAGCTTTGCCCGAAAAAAGGGAGTTCGGGAAACATTTTCTTTAGTTATACTCTTGAAAGTATGGCTGCTTACAGGTTCAACTTCATCGACAAACCATACGAACGCGACGAGGGCGTGTTGAACAATTCGAAACCTCCTAAGCCATTACCCGTAGAAAGCGACACGTCCGGGTCTGCGGGACTTTTCTTGTAAAGGAAGAACAGGTTGCGTGCGATGAACGAAACCGAAAGGTTCTTGTTTTGTCCCATGAGGTTTCTGAACGTATAACCCAGCGACAGCTCGCGAAGGCGGAAGTTGGTTGCACTATATATGTAGCTGTTGGGGTTGGAAGAACCTCCCAAGGTTTTATAATAGGTGTCGATAGGCACAATTCTTCCGCTGCCATCAGGCAGGGGGATACCAGGCACATTGCCATAGTTTGCGGCAACAATACCGTTTGCCTCGGCATCCTGACGTGCCTTACCCGAACGTTCAGACAGTCCATAAAGGTCAAGGTAAGCCTCTGTAAGTGAGATAACCTTGCCTCCCAGGCGGCCATTGATAAGCATAGAGAGCGTAAAGTCCTTGTAATTAAAAGTATTGCTCCATCCCATCTGCCACTTAGAGTTCATGTTGCCAACATATTTGCGGCTATTGCCCGACTTGTCGAACCTTGGCGCACCGTTCCGTGTCAGTTTGATGTGTCCATTTGCATCACGCTTAAAATCGTCTACGTACATGTCGCCCAGCGAACCACCTGGTTTGTATACCACATACACACCTGCAATCTCGTTCTTTATTTCTTTCTGTTTGCCCTGGTTGTCGTAGGCTGTTTCTAGTATCTTGTTGTCATTGAACGACAGGTTGTAAGACGTTCTCCAACGAAGATCTTTGCCAAACTTAAAGTCATAACCAATTGTTGTCTCAAATCCGCGGTTGCGTACTTTACCCGTGTTCCCCGCGTTCGTTTTGGCGGAGATATTGGCCGACTCCATATACATGTTGCGCAAGCGGCTATCATACAAGGTTAGGTCGAAACTCAAGCGGTTCTTAAAGAACAACATCTCCACACCCGTTTCGAAAGAGCCCAACGTCTCCACTTTCGGCACAAAGTCCGAATATTTGTTCACTGTTGCTGTTCCCGTTAGATAGTTGCGACTGACATCGAAATAACTGTTATTGGGAATAGAGTTACCTACGTCCGAGTAAGACACGCGGTACTTCAAATAATCTATCCACACAGGAAGCTTAACCAACGAACTAACGATTGCATTGGCTCCCACTCCGAAGTAGCCTTGCCATTCCGAATCGATAATGCCTCTCAGTTTAAATTGTCGGTAGGGACGATAGGCGTCCAAACGATACGAACCGTCAACAAACACCTTATCTTGCCATCCCACTTGGGCAGTGAAGAGCATGGCCTTGTCCCAGTTAGAGTTCTTAGTCGTTGTTGTAGCTCCCACATCGCCTGCGCTGGTTTCAAACACATTCACGGCCGATGGTAAAATGCGGCGTATAGGGTCTACGAAAGTGGCGTTACCGACAGCGGTGCGCTTGTATGTGTTCTTAATTGTATGCCCAACCCAACCTGCAGTTGCTGAAACGCTGAAATCTTTCACGTTTGTGTTGTAACTCAACAAATAGTCGGTGTACATTTCGGTTGTCTTGAAATCTTCACTCCAATAGCTGCCAAAGCTGTTCATGCTAGACGGCAAAAAGGTTGTGGCATACTGCCGAGCATCTTTGGTAAAGTGAGTCTTGGTGTAGTTAAAACGCGCTTGGAACGAAAGTCCCTTATATATATCGATGGTTGCAGAAAGCGTTGTAAACAGTCGGTTTTCGTCTTGTCGGTTGCGGTTTTTGTTCACCAGCCAGTAAGGGTTGTTGTTGCCGTTCGAAAGATATGCCCAATCTTGCATCTCACTGCTTAGCGGAACACGTTTGCCCTGCGTGTAAACAAAGTGGGTCTCTTTCTTTGGATTACCATTTTGATCCAGCACAGTGAATTCCTTCGGTTCATAATACGACAAAGGATTAGAAAGCCATGTACCTTGCTTAGAGTAGTTTTGGGCATAATAATCCATGTCTATGTTGCGAGGCATCATGTACGCATGATAGATAGGATTACCTATCGTTCCCCCACCAGGTCGATTCCGGGTGATGGTTTCAACGTAATTAACAGAACCTTCCAACTTCAGGCGGTCGAAAAGCTTAAAGCTCTGTCGCAAAGTTATACTGTTACGATTATACGAGTTGTTCTTTATCATACCATTGGAGTGGCTATTTCCCAATGATATGTAGGTCCTCGACTTTTCCGTACCGCCCGAAACTGATACGGAGTTGTTGGTCGTAACGCCTGTACGGAAGAAGTTGTCTACATCGTTTACCGCATTCTTACGGAGATGCACTTGGTTTAGTGCCCCTTGGGGATACTGGTCGCCGAGCTGTACAGAGGGGAGCAGGTTTGTTTGGTCTGAAAGTTTACCGCCCCAACTTGAAGGCGACAGCATATAGGTTTGTGTTCCGTTTACTACCGAACCGTCGGTAAGCGCAGCACCATATGTGTTCTGCAACTTGGGGGTAAGCAATGGCGTGTCGAACGTAACATTAGACGTAAAGTTGATGTCCACTTTACCCTCGCGTCCCGATTTGGTGGTAATCATGATAACGCCATTGGCAGCGCGCGAACCATAAAGTGCGGCCGCATTTGCCCCTTTAAGGACGTTCATAGACTCGATGTCGTCTGGGTTAATCATAGAAAGCGGGTCCGAACCTTCCGACGAACCTGCATATCCCAAATCATCTCCATTGGTTATCTTGCCACGAGTTTCGTTAGTCAAGGGAATACCGTCGACCACAATTAGCGGAGAGTTGTTACCGGTAATCGACTTGTTACCGCGCAGAATAATCTTAGATGCACCACCCGCACCACCTGCACTCGGCGTAATGGTAACGCCGGCGACTTTACCTTCAAGGGTATTCGCCACGTTGGGGTCTTGCACTTTCATCAAGTCTTCTGCCTTCACTTTCTGGGTGGCATAGGTAAGCGACTCTTGCTTTCGCATAATACCCATAGCCGTAACAACCACTTCGCCCAGCACCTTGCTGTCTTCTTTGAGCGTTACGTCTACTTGCGAACGACTGCCAGCTGCCAATTCCTGTGCGGTGTAGCCCACATAGCTAAACACTAGCGTGGGGTTGCTCTCGTTAGTTGTCAGGGTGTATTGGCCGTCAATGTTGGTTATGGCACCCTTGCCGGTACCCTTCACCTGAACGCTCACACCGATGAGCGGTTCGCCTTGTGCGTCTTTCACAACGCCCGTAATGGTTCGCGTGTTGGCCTGCACGCGTTGCAAGGCAGAGTTTTGAGTTGTAGCAGTTGCTTTAAGCAGTGGGTTTTGCGTTGCGTTGGCTTTAACACCAGCCAGCATGCCCACGCTAGGAACTGCGGTCATAGACAATGCCAGAAGTGCTTTCAACAGCAAGCCCTCTGTCTGTGCATTTGTTCTTTTCATACGTGTAGTAATATTATTATAAAGTAGTTATAACTTTAAAAATCGACTGCGCATTTTAATACGCCTTACAATAAAAATACAACTAACGAACGAATATTACTTAGCAGTATGCAGAAAATAAATTAATTTATTTTATTGAGCGGCAAAAAGCCCATCGTGTTGATAATAGAGGACGGAATAATGCTGGTGTTGATATAAGACACAAAAGGTCTGAAACGAAGGCATTTAAAAGTTGAACGACTAAATATTATATATGGTACGCGCGCACGCGAGAGGAAACGAAGATGGCATCGGGAAAAGATGTGCTGTAAGCCCGATTGCCTTTCCAACGCAAGGAAAAGGCAAAGGGCTGTAAACTGTTGGGCGATGTGCGATAAAAGTATTTGCAATGTAAAGTTGCCAACTTGTTAACAGGTAGACGGGTTGACAAGTTAGCGAGCGTAGGTTTAGTAAGCTTGTTGGGATAGTTATAGAAGTGGTATTGACTTTTAATATTTCTATAAATTAAGAGGTATTTGTTTTCTTTGTGATGCCAACACAAGATAAACACCCTTCTCACGCACGAAGTACAGGACAAATCAACCTGCCAACCCGTCAATTTATCAACTCATCAACTCAAAAACTCAAAAAAACACCAACTTATCAACTCAAAAAACACCAGCACGTCAACTCAAAAAATCGAAAAATCTCCAACTCACCAACTTGAAAACTTAAATTATTATCTTTTATTTTACAATATAGCTCCAAATTTCGCTCCGTTCTAGCGAAAATATAAGCCCTAAAGTAGGTAAATCGCCCCTATCTCTTGCTTTTCACTCCTCTTGTTTTGTCTGTTTTTAAGAGCAAATCCTGCATTTTGCACCATTTAGCCTTTCTAGATTGGCTGCCAACTCGTATTTTTCTAAGCCCAATTACAGGCTTTTAGCCCCTAAAATTCCACTTTTTGACCACTATTTTGCCCTTTTCGGTCATGTTTTTAATGTTTCTAAAAGGTTTAATTTATACAATTGGTGTGGATATTTATGCTTTCTGCCTTGCATTTAGCACCTCTTTGCCTTGCATTTAGTACCATTTCGACTTGCGTTTTGCACCAAAACGCAATGTATTTTGCACCAAAACGCAATGTATTTAGCACCAAAATGCAGTGCATTTAGCGGCAAAACGCAGTGTATTTAGCGGCAAATAGCCCAAAATCTGGTGCAAATGGCGGTCGTTTTAAATAAAAATTCATTTCATCGCATTCACAAGCTACCCCCATTTTACATCAA
>ERZ773049.517-NODE-517-length-23879-cov-7.771995_pt1 | contig 23879 bp, 18 predicted proteins | sample MGYA00580633_ERZ773049 | MGnify/ENA primary metagenome ERZ773049 (study PRJEB29015, sample SAMEA2737991) | human oral metagenome | biome: human oral; feature: human-associated habitat; material: dental | place: China | collected 2066 ...
GCAAATTTTTCAGCGTATATATTTGCCGTTCCACGCTCGCCTCGTCGATAAGCATGACATACGTGATATCTTTTTCTACCGCCGTGACCAGCTGCTCTGCTAACGTTCGACCGGTATAGTCAACTTCGGTATGGATTCGTTCGCTGCGTAATTTTTCGGCGATTCGCTCCGCCGTATCAAATACGCGCCCAACCGCTGCCACGTACACTTCAGTTGCGCTCGGTAATCCTGCATGTCCGCTTTCTTCCAGAGTCTCAACGATATGCGCCATATCGCCCAACGATGCAACTAACGTTTCCAGCGACGGCGCGACCATTCGCCCACCGCGATATAATAATTTTTCATCGTTTGCGACAATATCAAACAGTACGCCGGCTGTGCAATCAGCATACGATAATGTTAAATCAAGCACTACGCCGGTGATACCGAGCACCTCAAGCCGCGCATACAATGCCGCTAAATCTTGGTATGCGTTATGCTCGCGCACCGCTTCAGGCAATTCCTCAGCATTTTTCGCCGCCAATACTTTGGCGAGCTGCTGCAAAATCGTACCCGCTTGCATACGCCCAACGATATCAATCGCGCGGTCGCGAAACTCTACAGGCGTAAGCATGCGCTTTTCTGCAAGCAGGCGCGTCATGAGCTCGGTCTGTATCGCATCCAGTTCTAAATAATCCTCCAAAATCGCTTGCACGATTCGCGCGTCGTTCAATCGTATACGATAGCTCGTACGCGGCAGCCCGATCGCATCCAGGCTGCGCTTTGCAATAGCAATCGCCTCAACATCAGCACGCGGCGACTCGCAGCCAATATTGTCGTAATGAAAAACCCGCCCCGACCATGAATACGCCGGTCGTCCGAGCGAGCCGTTCGAGATCTTAAAACGCCGCGCATAATGTACCGACACCGGCATATCGTCGCCAAATTCTTCGTAGCCGTATAATTTTGCCGTTCGACGCCACGCCGACTCAATATGATGGCGCACACGAACAGATTGCGGGTAGTACAGCTCCTGGCCGCCCACCAAATTGGCTAACGAAGCTTTCATAAGAGCTATTATAGCATACTTGACTATATTTTGCAAGCATTTTATATTATGGATACGCTTAATTTTTGTATTAGAAAGCACCCTCTAGCATAGAGTGTCATTGCAGCCTATGTTGCTGCACCCACGCATACATCGCGATTCCGGCCGCTACGCCGACATTAAGGCTGCGCGTACTACCAAATTGCTCAATCGCAATAGTCCGGGCAGCATACCGCAATAGCTCTTGGCGAATTCCTGAGCGTTCCGCGCCAAATAGCAGTACGGCATTTTTCGGTAATTTCGTACGGCTCAAAGGCTGCGAACCGTCGACATTGTCGATTGCAACCAGTTCTTTGCCCGCAATCGCATGTATGAAGTCATCCGCCGCCGCATAGTAGTGCACATGCAAGTATTTGTCGGTCATCATTGCGCCGCGCTTGTTCCATTGCCGCCGCCCGATGACATGCACGTGCCGCACGCCAAACGCATTCGCGCTGCGCACGATCGTGCCCATATTAAAGTCCCGCTCAACATTATCAATTGCAATCTCTAGCGCTGAACCATGCGCGTCCAGATCATTGATAATTTGCTCCATCGGCACGCCTTTGTAACGGTTGACGACGTTGCGGGAGTCGCTAGGCGTCATCGGTAATTTGTTCCGAAACTGAAGCTTCTTCGTCGTTTCGCGTTTTCAAAAAAGCCTGCACCAGTGCATCGTGCGCAACGGCTCCGGCGCTAAATGATATTCGCCAAGAATCTTTTGGCCGCGTATCAAGCACGTGCTCGTACTCGCCCTTTATACACACGACTCCATCTTCTGCAGAAATATCATTTGGTATATCTACGAGCCTGTCCAGCACGGCAGTGGCAATAGCACGCGGGTCATGCGGCAAGTCATCTATGCGTGTTTCGACTTGATTGCCATCAATGTCTTCGTGCTTTACCGTCTGCTTTGCCATAGCGCCAGCGAGCGTACCTTGTTGCGACCGAATTCGATCGAGCGGGAACCTTTCAACTGTCATATAATCCTTTCTCGTTTGCATCATGATATACGAGCGGCAAACGTTTGATTTATTATTGACAATTTCTACATTGTATCATGTTATATAATAAATATGAATTCATGCGGCTATTTACTTTGCGCCGAAGTGCCGGTATAATCAGATCGTAAGAGTCCGGAGCGACTAAAACTGGTGCACTTTTATACCCATTATGTATGCGGATGTGGCGGAATTGGTAGACGCGCTAGCTTCAGGTGCTAGTGCCAGCAATGGCGTGAAGGTTCAAGTCCTTTCATCCGCACCAAATCGCGCCTAATTTCCGAGTTTTATCCCGATTTGACAGACTTTTACAACCAAGCTAGAACTCATTTCCAGTAAAATATGCAGCTCAGCCCTAGCGCCTGCGAGCGCATAGCGTCCGCTCGCCCCACCAGAGAGAGCCCTTTGGTCTATTTTGATATTTTCTATAATCTGTAATATTACCTGTAATATTACTATTTACGTAAATATCACGTTTCTCAAGAATCAAAGACGTATGTAGTATTTATTGTAAATATGGTACAATAACTATGTAAAATTATAGGGAGAATATATAGTTGCTTCAATCAAGCATTGCAGGTGCAATTCTAAAGAATCCTGAGCTAAAAAGACCATCTGTTGTACATGGAGTAGGATTTGAGCACGGTACGACAGGTCGTATTGAGGAGCTTGAATATCATTTCGGCTTGGACGCTGAGAGTATTGCATTAACCGCACTAAAATTGCTATATGACAAGAAGCAACCCTAATATCCTCCTTCTCGCAGGTGCAAATCCACGTAATCGCCAATGGCTATGCAAACTTTCTGAGTGTCTCAAAAACCATAGTATCGACTCAGAAACCTTTCCGTATCTTCATTGGGATAGTAAATCTGAAATAGATATAAAAAAGGAGGTGTGTCGGCTTGGAGAATACATTAAGTCGCATGAGTCAACGATAGTGATCGCAAAATCAGCAGGTGCAATTATAGGAATGAACGCAGCGCTCAATGGCGCCACTGTTAACAAGATGGTTATGATTGGCTTGCCGATTGCCTATATGGAGGATAGGCACATTGATGCAAGTCAGCTCATTGAGAGCATTTCAGTTCCGACATTATGCATTCAGGCAAGTGAGGATCCTATGGGTAGCTACCGTGAAGTTAGCAAACTATGTTTAAGCCAACCGCTCCTTGAGATGGTGGAGGTAATAGCTGCCGACCATGCTTATACCGACCTCGCCAGTATCGTACGCCATATTGAAGCCTTTATTCACGACGTATAATTGAATAAGCAATCAACGAAAGTCCCCCGCTAAATTAAAACCGAAGCGTACTATCAATCATGCCGGCAAGCTGGCGTACGTCATTTAGCTGCTTAACGCCAGGATTAAGCGTACCGAGCGGATCAAATAGCTTGCGGATCGCACGGTACATGTCAACGCGCCGCGCACCAATGCATTCGTATGCAAATCGGCTTAGCAACCGCCCTTCGCTGTGCTGACCAACGATTGCGCCGCCGTACTGATGAACGAGCCGCGCTGTTTCGTCAAACAAACGCATGAGTTTTTGACGGTCGCTCGCCTGCGCTATCGGTGCAAGCGGATATGCCGACACGAGTTCAGTCAAACCGTCTACCGCAATTGGCAGATCCACGCGCAACTTATTACCGAGCGCCGCCAGCGCTTTCGTGAAATCCTCAAACCGTTCCGGCGGCACGAACCAATCGGACAACAATGGCGGCATACCAACGCCTGCACGATCTGGCAGTGTAGAATAGCGCGCAATATCAAGGAGTGGCGATAGCGAAGCGCGCGCATCATCGTCCAATACCAGCGAAACGTCAGCTACGCTACCGCATAATTTTTCAAGTTTTTTCTTTCCTTTCGCACGGGCACGCGCGTTAAAATCGTCAAACCCAACAAAAATAACCGCCTGCGGCGCTTTACCGCCAACTTCCTGAAACCACGGTGCCTTATAGCCAACCTGTACCGCCCGCCGTACGAGCGCCACATCAAAATACTTCACAAACGCCGGCGCGAACCGGCGCAGTTCATCAAGCATGTCGCGCGCTGTGTCTGCTGAAGCAAATACAAGCGCCGCCGTATCTAAATGCTGACTGCGAAAATCAACGCGCAAAATCATCTCGCTGATAATACCAAGCGTACCCTGGCTGCCGATAAAGAGCGGCGTCAGGTCGATACTGCCGTCGCGGTCGCGTACACGCGCAATACTGTTATAGCCAGTTTGATCGCGCTCGTGGATTGTACTGATTTCATCAGAGTAATCTTCCAAAATTGTTTCTACACCGCGGTAAATATCGCCCTCTAAATCCTGCTGGCCTTTCTTGCGGCTGAGCTCGCGTTTACTAATTTTGCCAGTCTGCAGCACGTCGCCGTTCGCTAGCACAACCTCTAACTGGCTCACATTCGCCGCAAGCGAACCATATTTGCCCGCCAGATACCCCGCAGCATTGTCGGCAATCGCGCCGCCAATTGTGCCGCGCGGGTCAAGTCCATCAAGCGCCAGAACTCCCGTGCCCTGCAAGGCAAGCGCCGATTGAAGCGCCTGAATCGTCACGCCAGGCTGCAAACGTGCCAACCGCTGTTTACTATCATATTCAAAAATCGTGTTCATGTGTGCCGCGAGAGAGATTTGTGCGCCGCGACCGACAGCACCGCCATTAATGCCATAGCCGGCACCGCGCGCTACGAGCGGCAACGCGTGTCCGCGCTCAGACAGCTGCCACGAAAATCGCGCCGTTTTACGAATATCGCTCGTATTTCGCGGCGACACGACCATTTCAGGAGCAATCGCCAAAATCCCCGCGTCCCTGGCGCGCGCCGCACGCAAATCCGTGCGAAAATCTACCTCGCCTGCCAAGTGTCCGCGCAAATAGGTTGCGACTTTGCTCATTATTACCCCTTATCCCTAATCATTTACGTCTGGACTTATTTTAACACAAGCAGAGTTAGATAAAAACCCAATACTATTGACGAGCCACAAGGCTGTATGGCGGTCTCTCGTAATTTCACTCGTTGTTTGCTATACTGGATTTTACGCGTTTACGCGCACTATGCGGATGTGGTGGAATTGGTAGACACGTATGCCTTAGGAGCATATGCCTCACGGCGTGAAGGTTCAAGTCCTTTCATCCGCACCAAAGTATGGATTTTTACGAAATTGTCGCTTGAAAAAGCGACTTTTTCATTTATTTTTCTTAATTCCTGCCAAAGGCAAAAACCACTTTCCGCCCCCGCTCTAGAATTGGTTTTTGAGCTTGCGCTAATGGGTGTTTGGGTGAGGGTTTTGTTATGCAAAAATAGGTTCGATCCAAAGATTTCTTGCAAGATTGCTTTTTGTCCATCAAAATCATTTGATTCTAATAAATAACAGATAGATTTTGCTTTTTCTAGCCATTTTTGCATAGGTTCTATCCAGACATTTCGGTTAGTTTGTAGATTACTTAAATCTTCCTCTAGACTTTTCTTTTGACTCAAAATGTCGTTCTTTTTAATAAGAAAAGTTTGACGGTCAATATCTTGATCTAAATAGCTATAAAGCAAAATCTGTTGTTTATTTGTCAGTTTTGCGATTTGCGTTCGCAAATCATCCAATAAAGAATCATAGCTAGTGATTTCAGTTTGTTTGTCTTGCTCTATTTGTTCATTCATAAAAACAAACATCTTGTCGCTCATTGCGTATTTATTTAGAAGCGCCGAAAGCTGTGGCAATAAATCTTTTTCACGAATTGCTGGCTCTGTGCATTTGCCAAGCCGTCGTTTACGAGAACATCTGTAATATGTCCAGCTGTGAAAGTTGCCATTTTTTTGGGTTTTTGTTTTCGTCTCGGCAGTTACGCCCATTCCGCAATGTGCGCACTTCAAAAGCCCCAAAAATGGTATTTTTGCCTTGACTAGCGGTTGTTTATGTCCTCGCCGCGCAATAGTGTTTTGCACCTTATCCCAAAGCGACTTTGAAATTATTGGCTTGTGCCGACCCTCATGCAATTCTCCTCCGTAACGAAAATGCCCATAGTAAAATGGATTTTGCAAAATAGCCTTTATTTTATCCTCCTTGAATAATTTTCCACCTCGCGTAAGCGCGCCTTTTTCTTTCAGGAATAGGGCAAGTTGTGCCAATGTCTGGTCGCCTTGAACATATCTCTCAAATAATTCTTTTGCGAGCGGCGCATATCGTTTGTCTAGGACAATGGATTTTGTTCTACGATCATTTAAGTAGCCAAAGGGCGCAAGACTTGGGAAGTCGCCATTTCTAACTCTGGCGCGCAAACCGCGCTTGGTGTTTTCTGACAAGTTATCTACATAATATTTAGACTGACCAAACATAATCGATAACATAAACTTGCCTTGCGATGTATTTTCAAACTGAAAAACTGGGAATCGCAAATAATTAAGCAATGTTTGGTCTAGTAAATAGATGATTTGTCCGCCATCGACAGAATTGCGCGCCAAGCGGTCGGGGTGCCAAGCCAAAATGCCGTTGGCTTCGCCGTTTATAATGCGTTTAATCATAGAGTCAAAAACTGGACGACCGGGCATTTTGGCGGTGCGCTTTTCTACCAATTCATCAACAACAATCAATTGATTGTCTCTAGCGAACTTTCGCAATTCTGAAAGTTGAGCTTCAATACTTAAAACTTGCTTATCTTCCGTATCTGTTGACTTGCGTGCGTACAAAATATATTTTTCCATTTTTCACCCTTTTAACTTAAAAAGCCGACTTGGTGCAACACAATCTAGACAAACTAAACTGTTCCAAGTCGGCTATTTAAGCCAAAAGTAAAGCTTGTCTATAAATTGTGTTGCTCCTTTATTGCACCATATCTCAAACACCCATTAGCGCAAGCTCAAAAACCACTTCTAGAGCGGGGGCGGAAAGTGGTTTTTGCCTGTGGCAAGAATTAAAAAATGTAAACCAAAAAATCGCCCAGAAAGGCGACGATTGGGATTTTTACTCTGAAATGGTGCGATTTTACGCCCAAGCTCGAACCCATTTTAAGAGCAAGCCTAGACTATAGCAAATACATCAGGGCAAAGCTCTGTTCGGTGGGTCGCCCCCAACCCGACCCGCCGAAATAAAGCAAATAATTACGCAAGAGAAGTAGGCTAGTCGTTCGGTATCTTAAAATCGGGTATAATTCAATTATGAGCACGCATCACCTTAAACTCGCAACAGTTCCTTTTGACGCTATTGTTTCAGGGCAAAAAACCATCGAATCACGACTCTACGACGAAAAACGCCGACAGATTCAAATAGGCGACAAGATTATTTTTACAAATCGCGAGAATCCAGACCAAGCTGTAACAGTTGAAGTAATTGGATTATTGCGCTACAAGACTTTTAAGGATTTATTCTATCATAACAACCCGGGCAAATTTGGCGGGGAAAGCGTGCAGTGGCTGGAAAACCAGATCAGCGAATTCTACTCTATGGAAGATCAGCTTGAGAGTGGCGTTATTGGTATTGAATTCAAGCTAGCTTGATGATATAATAATAATTGTTCTACCCTTATCGCTACGTCAAAAATCGTAGCAATCAACAGGAAGGTGTACATCATGACTGAATCACCAGTCATCGACATCATCGTACGCGAAGCAAACGCAAACGACTTCGAGTGGGTCGCCGACCTCATGGTTCAGGCGCTTAGCCCATTCTATGATGGCGACCACCATGCGCACGCGCGGCGTATCTTTGATACGCACATCGCGGGCGGTCATGATCAGGTTGGTCAGTTTTCTTCTGGGCAGCACATGTTCGTTGCCGAGTGCGATGGCCGGCAGGTCGGTGTTATCCACGTCGTCAACAAGAAACAGGGGACTGCCAAGATCAGCCCCCTCATTGTTGACACGGCGTACCGAGGAAAACTGGGCGTCGGAAGCGCGCTGCTTAAGCACGCCGAAGATTTTGCCCGCAGCCTCGGTGCTCGACAGATCTACTGCACCGTGGCAGCATCTAACAAGAAAGCGCTTGGATTCTTTCTTAAGAAAGGATTCTACATCACCGGGACGGCTCGTGACCACTACAAGACGGGTATCGACGAGCACATGCTGTACAAGCAGCTCGTGGATGAGGCGGGTTTCGACTCGCCGAACATCTCTGTGGTTCCGTTTGACGAGAGTCAGCACGCCGACGGCGCGCGAGCTCTCATCCTGTCGCAGATGAGTGACGATTTCGAAGGGGTGGACGACAGCTGGGTTGACGCCCTGTTCGCTGGCTACCGCCGCAGGGAGTCTGGTGACGTCAACAACAAGTTCAAGATCATCTTCGTTGCTGAGTGTGACGGTAAGGTGGTCGGCGTCGCCGGGGCTACTCCGAAGAAGGGGCGGCCCATCAAGCTGATGCCTTTGGTGGCCTCATCGGAGGCGGCGTTTGAGGCGCTCGTTGTCGACCTGCAGGGGTTGTTGGAGGACTACGGTCACAAGCTGTACGTCCACTTGGTTCCCGAGCCGTGGCAGGTCGCCTGTCTCCAGCGTCATGGCTGGAGCCTGGAGGGCGTGTTCCCTGGTGGGTACGCGCCGAACAGCGTGGTGCAGCAGTGGGGGCTCAGCCTCCAGAAAGGAGATCCCGTTCGCAAGATGCGTATCAAGAAACCCTACTTTGATGCGATCATGCAAGCAGCGACGAGGAGGCGCTCCATCTCCTTCGCAAGATCTACCCGCCGCACAAGGAGCGTCTCGGTGTCCACGTCATCGAGATCGAGAGGCAGCGGTAGGACAACGGTAAGGGGTGCACACCCCTAGATTGGAGGAATCCATCTGAACAAATGCGAGTGACTTGGGCTAGTGTCACTGATATCTGACTTAAGATACCGAACAACTAGCCTACTTCTCTTGTGTAATTATTTGCTTTATTTCGGCGGGTCGGGTCGGGGGCGACCCGCCGAACAGAGCTTTGCCCTGATGTATTTGCTATAGTCTAGGCTTGCTCTTAAAATGGGTTCGAGCTTGGGCGTAAATTGCCACCAAAAGATAAAACCCACCTAAAGGATTAGCGCTTTTAATTTGGAGCTTCTACCACCCGACTACTAGCACTCCAGCACCATCACTTTTCAACTGATCGACAATTACGCCATTTGCATTGACTGCCATTGTCGGACCGTTAATACTTGCGGTTACTATGGTAGTTTGTGCTTGTATGGCATGTAAGCTTATGTCAGCAGCATGAAATTGTTTTTGTAAATAGCCGTAGACAACGTCGTCTAGCGGAGCATAAACTGTATCACTGCCTTTCATGCGATTTACAACATCGGGATAATGCAAATCGTAGCAAACATACGCAGTAACTACTCGCCCTCCAAAACGCACACTTTGCGCCGAAACGCGCCCGACACCTTCTTCATCCGGCGCAATGTGCTGTTTATAATTCACCAGCGCGTCTTTGCCGTCTTCGTCTAATATGACGACCTTTTTGTAGCGTCGATCCCCGATAATTTCTTGCGTATGGTAAACTAGCCGCAGATGATTATTTCGAGTAAAATCACGCAGCTGTTCACGACTTGACGCAGGTAATGAATTCTCTGGCCAGACTATCGTTACCCCTGTTTTGGCGTGGCGTGATTTTAGCGCTTGGAGAGATAGTTGCTCCAGTCGCTTAACGTCGTTTTTGGTCGCCGGCGCGTTGACGCCGCCCTCAGTCATAGACTGAACTGCTATAGTCGGCAGTATCGGCTGGGCTGGCAATTTTGCAACGACTATATTTGCTGCTACCATAACTACAGCTACTACTCCGCTGGCTATAATAAATTGCATGCGTTTTTGCCGACACCACAACCAGGCTAGCCCGACGCCGATTGCTAGCAATGCAAACTCAATCGCCACTTCGCCGCCCCAGCGCCCTAGTATGAGTATTCCATTGTTGCGCCAAACTGTATAACCGAGATGCGGAATCCACCAGTCTTTCATCACTGGCGCATGCAGTCGTATCCAAGTAAAGCTACACCAGACAATAACAAATAGTACGCTAACCGCTTTTACACCAATCCAGCGTCGTAGCAACACTATCCACCAAATATTTGCGAGTAAAAAGATAAAACCAACGCTTGCCAACACCGCCACAATAGGCGTCATAAACTGATAGTACCAATATGTCGTCGGCAATAACCAGCAAGCGCAAAATGTTAGTCCTAAAAAATACGCATGCCGCGCTGCTGCTCGCTGCAGCACCACAATTACTGGCGCCACAGCAAACAACGCCGGCAGCTGCAACCACCACACTGACATATGCGCCGCAAGCGCTAGCACCACTCCAGACGCTGCCACAATTAGATAGGCCTTAAGAGAGTGGTGATTCGTAAAAACTGAGTACTGCATTATTCTTAGTGTAGTATTTTTAATACAACAACAAACCCGACGCTGTGTCAAATTACAAATGACTGTCGTGCGCACAGAGAGATCACCTCTCTCGGCGGAAAGAGGTGAGAAAAGCATTACCATAACTACGATTGTCCACCACAACAATTTCCTTAGTCAGATTTGGAAACTCACCTCTTCCTGGATGTGATAATACCATAAGCGCCCCAGGTTTGAGAAGACTTAAAAGTTTCGATACTGTGGAAAACTGTGTATCGTGATATGGCGGATCAGCAAAAATAATGTCATAATTTTCTGCTTGACCAGATTCTAACCAAACGCTAACAGATGAGCAAACCAACGTAACATCACTCTCGACACCAAGCGATACCATATTTTTACGTAATATATTTTGTGCGATTTTATCACGCTCAATGAATGTAACATGCGCCGCGCCGCGGCTAAGCGCTTCAAATCCAACCGCACCCGTCCCCGCAAATACATCAAGCACATGTGCGCCGCGAACTTCGCCGCCAATCCGATTGAACAGTGCGTTGCGAATACGTTCGCCCATCGGTTTAGTGCGCGTATTGTTTGGCTTCGGCGCATCAAGCTTACGTCCGCCGTATTTGCCGGCAATGACGCGAATTGACGTCACAAAACCGCCTCGCGGTATGCCGCGTACCACGCATACATCACGACCGCACAGATTTTTGGGATCAGCGTGCGGCGCGTTTGGTTCGCAAGGCGCGCTGTCCACCCGTGCTTCCAAAATGTTTCATACATATTTAACGCGTAGACTTCCTGTACTGCCTCCAAGAATATGCGCTCTAGCCCTAAGTTGTCCGCACGCTTCACCCATTCTTTACTCGGCGCAGAGTCAGCGAACGTCGTCGTTTTTATCGCTGTTGCCACGCCGACTTCAAACAGCAAATGCGTCGCAAACACGCCTTTTGCACCCCAATACTCCCAGTTGCGCCCCATCGTATCGCGCAGATTATCACCTTTAATGATGTTTTTGTCCTTGATTGATAAGCGCTCTTCTTTTGGCTTACCCCACAGTTCTTCAATCTTATCGCTAAGCGGATAGTGGTGTGCCGGCGTCAAACCGTCGGTAATCGCGTGCGCCATCCAGGCGGCTTCAAACGCAGCGCGCACCCGGTTCGTATCGCGAAGCGCCTGCACTAAATTTACATAGTGATCGTTAATCATACCGGCAAGCGCCCGGTCGTTCGGATTCGCCGGGTCAATGTAGTGCCAGGGTTCGTCAATGCTCGGGCTCTTACGTTTAATACCGTCCGGACCGTTATTACCCTCAAAGTGCAGGATCTCGCGCGTTGTTGGGAAAGAGTGCTCTACACCCGTAAACTTTCGCATGTTACGCCGCGCGATACGGTCAATCTTTTGATGGACCCCGAGAAAATTTCCTGAATGGGAACGAAATGTCGTACCACTGTACATAATTATTTATTATACCATGTTAGTTAAGCGTCGTTAGGCGTTGATTGCGGCGGACTTCGCGCGCAAGATCTGGGTAATCTGCCAAGTTTTCGCCGCTCGTAATAAACGCCTGCGCCGCTTTTTGAGCACGAGTAATCAACTTCGTGTCAGCAAGCGTCGCGATTTGCAAATTAAGCGCACCGTGCTGCATGCGCCCATAAATTTCACCAGGACCACGCAAACGCATATCAACTTCTGCTAGGTAAAACCCGTCGTTTGACCGCTCAATCTCGCGTAAACGCTCACTTGGTTTATTATTTGTACTCATCATCAAATAACAATAACTTTGGTGCTTGCCGCGCCCGACACGCCCGCGCAGCTGATGCAGTTGGCTAAGTCCAAATTGCTCCGCGTCTTCAATCATCATGACAGTTGCATTTGGCACGTCCACACCAACTTCAACTACCGTCGTACTCACTAAAATATCATATTTTTTATCTTTGAAATCCCGCATGACGCGGTCTTTTTCGTCCGGTTTCATTTTGCCATGTAGTAGTCCGATTGTACGATGACCAAACACACTGTTTTTAAGTTTTTTGTACTCAGCTTCAACGCTTTTGCGATCGTTTTCGGGATTATCGCGGATCAATCCGCAGATGATATACGCTTGACGACCAGCTTGCAGTTCGCGCTCAACCTGCTGATAGATTTTATCGCGCGACGGCGGCGAGACGAGGCTTGTCTTAATCGGCTTTCGTCCACCAGGAAGCTCGTTAAGTACCGATACGTCTAGCTCACCGTATACCGTGAGCGCAAGCGAACGCGGAATTGGCGTTGCCGTCATTGCCAGCAAATGCGGTAATACGCCCGACTTGCCAAGTAACCGTTGGCGCTGCTCTACGCCAAATCGATGCTGTTCGTCGATTATTACGAACCCGAGATTGTGAAACGCAACTTTATCTTGAAACAACGCGTGCGTGCCAACCACCACATCGACGCCGCCGCTAGCAATCTGCGCATATAACGCCGCGCGTACCGCATCCTTCACGCTGCCGACAAGCAGTCCGACCGTCACGCCAAACGGTGAAAGAAGCGTACTCAGCGTTTCGGCATGTTGCGCCGCTAATATCTCCGTCGGTGCCATCAACGTAGTTTGGTAACCAGCACTCGCCGCTTGGCGCGCCGCGATGCCTGAAACTACCGTCTTGCCGCTGCCAACATCACCCTGAAGTAAGCGATTCATCGGTGTAGCGTGCTCGAAATCCTGCAATATATCCCACGCCGCCCGACGCTGTGAATTCGTGAGCGCAAACGGCAATTGCGACACAAACTGCCGTACCACATCAGGCTCAAACGTAATCTGATAGCCCTGTAATTTTTGGTTCTCAATTTTATTTAATTGGCTTGCCAAGATCAACTGGAATAGTTCTTCAAACGCTAGCCGCTCGCGAGCGCGCACCACGTCGCCCGCCCGGCGTGGAAAATGCATCGCGCTGATTGCATCGGCGCGCGACATGAGGGCTTCATGCGCAACAACGCTTGGCGGTAGCGTCTCCGGCAACACACTCATCAATGGGCGCAATTGCTCAATAATTTTGCGCACCGTTTGCGACTTAAGTCCGCGCAGTTGACGATACACCGGCAGTAGTCGCTCGGCTTGCACTGGCAATTCCTTTGCAAGCTCAGCGCTCGGGTTCGTCAATTGGTAGCGCCCGTAATTGTATTCAAATACGCCGCTAAAGAAAAAATATTCATCGCTTGCGCCGAGCTGCTGCGTGCGATATGGTTGATTAAACCATACGGCGTTTAGCTTGCCGCTATCGTCCGCCAATACTGCCGTCGTCAAGCGCAAGCCGCGACGTACGGGGCGCGTGCTAATCTTCTCGCAGCGGGCGCGAATCGTTACGTTGCCAGGTTTGAGTTCAGCGATCGGCGCAACATTTGTGAAGTCTTCATGTCTGCGAGGCAAAAACGCCAGCAAATCACCGACCGTCTCTAGCCCTGCACTGCGCAGCTGAGCCGCCGTTTTTGGCCCAACGCCTTTGACTTGCTCTAATTTGGTTGTTAAATTCACGTTCCTGGTTATTCCGTCACACCAAGCACGCCGTCTAACGCATATGCCGTCGTTTCCCAGCCGTCAACCGCAATGCTGTCAACGCCCATCATCTTAACTGGGTAGTCGTTGCCGCCCTCATTGAGTTTGTCGCCAAAAAAGAGTACTTCGTCCTTAGAAATATCAAGCGCGTCGATTAGTTTGCCGATACCATACGCCTTATCAATGCCCGGGCGCGTAATATCTGTACTCGTCGTGCCGCCGATTCGCACCTCAAGCCCAGGCAGCTGCTCGGCAACTTTGTCGCGATATACCGGACGCACATCTTTGAATTTCTCTGCCCACGCGTATTTGTCCTCAGGCGTCGCTTGCTGCCCAAGCGCCGACATCGTGATTTGGCTGATGCGGTCTTCAATAATTTCTCCCGCCGGCTTGTCGCACCAAATGCCCATGTCTTTGGCGGTTTTTTCGAGTACGTCAATGATATGTGCACGCTCTTTCTCGCTCAAGTCCTCAGCGTATTGCAACTCCCATTCGCCCCCAAGCGCATCATACCGGTAGTAGCGCGTACCGCAGGTCGGCATTGCATGAAAGCGCGCCAGTTGCTGCGGCGATACACTCAAGCGGTCAATCACTTGCGAACGAATTTGCTTAAATGTGCCACCTGTAATTACGCAGACGTCGTAGTGCTCTAATAAACGGCCTAGCAACACTGCCATGCGGTCGCTAACCGGCGATTTTGTCACCGCCAGCGTGTCGTCTAAATCAAATGCCAGTACTTTCTTCATGTATTCTCCTCTAACGAACGAGCACAAACCCGTTTTTGCCTTTTTTAATTAAATTAATGCCTGATAATTCGCGATCGGCAGTAATCTTTTCGCCATTCACGCTAATAGCGTTGTTTGCGATCAAGCGCCGCGCCTCGCCGTTACTCGCGCATACGCCCGCCTCAACGAGCGCCGAGACGACGTTTTGTGGCGACACGGTCGGAATTTCTGCCGACAACGCATCAAGATCTATATCATTCAGCTTCTGAACGCTTAGCTCGCCGAAGAGTACACCCGTGACGCGCTCAACACTTTCACGCCGCTCACGACCGTGCACAAGGTCGGTGACTTCGCGCGCCAAGGTTTTTTGCAGTGCTCGCTCGCCCGGATTTAAGTGGTGGTTGTCAATCAGCGCTTCAACCGTCTCGCGCTCAAGCAGCGTATAAATCTTAATGAGATCTTCGCTTGTCAAATCGTCGCAGTTCAGCCAGAATTGATAGAATTGGTACGGACTGGTCTTGTTCGGGTCAAGCCACACTGCGCCGCCTTCTGACTTGCCAAACTTCACGCCGGTCTGCCTGTTGATAATGAGCGGCGCCGTAAATACATGCGCGTCGCCGCCTTCAAGTTTGCGAATCAAACTTACGCCCGTGACGCTATTACCCCACTGATCGGCGCCCGCTAACTGCAGCGTCGCACCCTTTTCACGATACAAATGCAAGAAATCATAGCCCTGAATCAGCGCGTAGCTAAACTCGCCATAGCTGATGCCGCTGCCGCCCTCGCCGATACGCTGCTGCACAAACTCGCGGTCAAGCAATTGCGTCATACTGACGTGCTTGCCGATTTGGTGTAAAAAATCAATATAGTTAATATCGCGAAACCAGTCAGCGTTATCAACAATTTCAAACTCTTTGCCGTTAAAAATCTGCGCAAATTGCCGCCGCAAGCCCTCAACGTTTCGCGCCACTGTCTCGGCATTACGCAAATCGCGCTCCTGCTTTTTACCGTCTGGATCGCCGATCATACCGGTCGCGCCGCCGACAAGCAGAATCGGCTTATAACCATGCTCGATGAACTGGCGGCACATCATCATTGCCGCCAAGTTGCCGATTTGCATGCTGTCCGCACTCGGATCAACGCCGAAATAAAACGTACGCGTCTCGCGGTCAAGTTCTTTGATATCAGAGAATGTCATTTGATTGACAAACCCGCGCCAGGTCAACTCTTCGCTCAGCGTCATTTCATATCCTTTCGTACGCTTATAAATAACTAGTGCCAGTGTACCATAAAAAGGCTAGGCACGCGACATAAATGGTGGTATGATGGAGGGTAATATTGCTTATGGGAAGAAAATTACTGTGGGGAAAAAACAGGGACCGACAAAGAAAGGCGTGAGCGTTTATTCTAACCTCGCCCGCAAACGACAAGTTAAAAAAGACGCTAAAGCACGAAAGAAAGCGGAGTACTTAGCGACGCTGCCGAAACATCCGCTGAAGCGTTTATTGTACCGGTTACACCCGAAACGCGTAGCGAAGTATTGGTTCAGCCGGCAGGGATTATTTATGTTCCTGAAGATTATCGGCGTATGCATGTTGCTGCTCGTACTGGCAGGCACGGCGCTTTTCGCTTATTTCCGCAAAGATCTCGACCAGATCAATCCCGACACGCTATCGCAGCGCGTACGCACCACAGTGACAAAGTATTACGACCGCAATAATAAATTACTATGGGAGGACAAAGGCGATGGCGACTATACGCTAGTTGTCGACCATAAAAATATTGCGCCATGCATGGATCAGGCGACGGTCGCGATCGAAGACAAAGATTTTTATAAACACGGCGGCATTAGCATTTCCGGCATCATGCGCGCCCTGCTGAGCAACGCCCAAGGAAACGCCGTGCAGGGCGGCTCGACACTGACGCAGCAGCTGATCAAGCAAGTGTTCTTCCGCGACGAGGCGGCAAAACGCGGACTAGCGGGTATTCCGCGCAAAATTAAAGAGATTATTTTGGCGGTCGAAGTTGAACGCATGTATAGTAAAGACCAAATTTTGGGGCTCTACTTAAACGAATCGCCGTATGGCGGACGGCGCAATGGCGTTGAGTCGGCAGCGCAGACATATTTTGGCAAATCATCGAAAGATTTGAATTTATCGGAGTGTGCACTACTCGCGGCAATCCCAAACAATCCGAGCGCCTATAATCCGTACAATATCGCCGGGCGTAATGCTCTGCTCGCACGCCAGCGCAAAGTGATTGATAATATGGTTGAGATGAAATATATCTCCAAGGAGCAAGCGAATCAAGCAAAAAGTGTCGCTATTATGGACACTGTAAAGCCGCTTGCCGATCAGTATTCTAATGTGAAAGCGCCTCATTTTGTGCAAATGGTCAAAGAGCAGCTGGAAGGCGAACTCGGCAAAACGATCGTCGGCGAAGGCGGACTAACCGTGAAGACGACGCTTGATATTGACGTACAAAATTTACTTGAGTCAAATATGACAGCGATGTTCAATGGCAGCATGACGAGCCGCGATTGCAACTATCGAAATTGTCCGAACCATGCCGGCTTTACGAACGGCGCGGCAGCGATTGAAGACACGAAGACCGGCCAGCTGCTAGCGCTAATGGGTAGCCGCGATTTCAATTACACCGGATTCGGCCAGGATAACGCCGCAAAAGCGTTTATTCAGCCGGGGTCGTCGATCAAGCCGTTCGTCTATGCGCAGCTATTCAGCGACCAAGGCAGCGGCAAGCAGAACTACGGCAGCGGTTCGACGCTCACCGATACCAAAACGACGTTCCCAGGTAATTACACGCCGCAAAACGCCGACAATAAGTTTCAAAATAACATTAATATCCGCCAGGCGCTTGACCGCTCGCGCAACATTCCCGCCGTCAAAGCGATGGCGATTAACGAGCAGAACAATTCTGGCAGCACCTGGTCGCTAATTCGTGCTGCCGGTAATAAATATTACTGCACCAATGGCGCCGACGCGCAGGCTGGCTTGTCGAGCGCACTCGGCAGCTGCGGCACGCGGCTGATTGACCACGTCAATGCTTACTCAACATTGAGCCGCCAGGGCGTCTACATGCCGCAAACGTCAATCATAAAAGTCACAAACAGCAACGGCGAAACACTCAAAGAATATAAAGCATCAAGCAAACAAGTCATCAACCCGCAGGCGGCGTACATTGTGACCGATATTCTAGGCGACGCGAAGGCGCGCGCCGGGCTTGGCTGGAATCAAGATTATCTACCGGCGCTCACCGGAATCGGTGTTCACGCTGCGGTCAAAACGGGAACAAGTAACGGCGAAAAAAACGGCAAGGTCGCGTCGAAAGATATCTGGGCGGCCGGCTACACGCCAAACCTGTCAATGGCAGTATGGTTCGGCAATTCCGACACATCGGTCCTCAAGAGCGGCAACTCGCTCATTCCTGCAATGTTCTTTGATAAAACGATGGCGGCAGTGTCGAAATCGTACGCCGACCAAAAGAAATTAGCCCTAAGCGATTGGTATACGGCACCGAGCGGTATCCAAAATATCAAAGGCGAACTCTTTCCGTCGTATTACAACAAATCAACCGGTACATCAACAGCAAAGATGACGTTCGATAAAGTGTCAAAAAAGAAGGCGACCTCATGTACGCCGGAAGATGCGAAAATTGAAATCGGCGTCATCAAAGCGAAAGATGATTTTACTAAAAAAGAAATCATCACCTCGACCGATAGCAGCTACGACGCCAACGCCGACGACGACGCCCACCAATGCGACGACGCCAAACCAACCGTATCAGTCAGCACAACATCAAGCGGCACCGTCTCCGTCACGTATACGCACGGGCGCTACACGCTTCAGTCGATTGAATTACTATCCGGCAGTACGGTTGTTGCCAGCAAACAGGTCGACAGCAACGGTACATGGACATTATCGCCGACCGACTTGGCGTCCGCTACAAGCGGCACGATCACCGCAAAGGTAACTGACGTCGGCTACTACACCGCGACAAATAGCACGAGCTACCAAAAGAGCAGCAGTTCATCAAGCGGCAGTTAGTATAAGAATGACCGCAGTAAACAAATTAACCAATCGTATTTTGCATTAAACCTCCAGACTAAAGAGAGGTTCAGCCTGCGGCACGCCTCGTTCACTAGCTATGCTACTTGCTCCCAGAGCAAGGCTGGAGTCTAATCGCAGAAAGCGAAAATACACTCGCTACTGCTCATTCACGAGAGTGATCAAGTCATCTTCGTGATTTTTGCGGCGCGAATGACTCGTGCGGCGCGGCTCGGAATTTGCATTTGGCTGTGAGTGCGAAGCCTGTACCGTCGCACCATCTTTTCCCTTTCGCGAAGTGTGTGTCCGGCGAGAAGCTTTGTTGTCTTCGTGCGCGCGCTGCATGCGCGACGACTGCGCTGTTTTTGCCGAATGCGCTTGCTTTACCGTACTACTACGTTGTATGCTTGACGCGTTTTTACCTCGACGGCGTTGATTTGAAGTAGACGGGGCAGCCGACTCGTTTGATGTATTGTTTGCTACTTGCGATTTTGCCGCTTTATTTAGTTCGCCTGACGCCGCAGCAGAGATTGCGCCGTGCGATTTTGACGATTGGCGCTGCGTACGGCGTTTTTCTGGCTGAGCCTCGTCTACTAATTTCGCAAACATCATGCGCCCTGCCGCTGTTTGCAAACTGCGCACGATTTCGACCGTATGCGTTTGCCCAATTTTGCCGCTCGCCTGTTCAACGACGACCATCGTGCCGTCCGGCAGATAACCGACCGCCTGATGCGAGTCTTGTCCTTTTTGAATCAGATCAAGAAGGAGCTTTTCTCCCGGCAAATATTCCATGCGCAGACTCTGCGCCAGCTCATTCAGATTCAGCACTTCCGTACCTTCCACTGCCGCGACTTTGTTAAGATTATAGTCAAGCGTCATGATAACCGCGCCGTGTTGTTTTGCGAGTGACAATAGCCGATTATCAACACCTTCGCTGGCGCGGCTGCCGTCCTGCAGCAACTCCACTGCGACACGCTCCATCGCCTGCAATTCCGTCACAACGTCAAGCCCATGGCGCGCACGAGCACGTTTATCGCTATCGGCATGGTCTGCTAAAAATTGCAGTTCACCGATCACCGAGCGCGGAATCACCAGTGTGCCGCCAATGAATCCCGTACCCGCTACCGCAACAATCCTCCCGTCCATCAATACTGATGTATCGACTAAAATCGCGCGGTCTTTCGCTTTAATATTCGCCTTTGGCAGCCGCGTCAATAAATATGACACTTCGCCCAAAATTAATAGCGTCACCGCTAGCAATACTATATCTTTTGTTTCCATACGTTCCTTTCTTTTCGCGAGATTTAATCTCTGTTGGCAACTACTTCATGTAGTCAATGAGCGCCTGGCGCAAATCATGCGCACCGCGCACAAATGAATTCTTTTTGCCCGATTTTGGAGCAATCGCCTGGGTAAAGCCAAGCTTCTTCGCCTCAGCAATACGCTTATTAGGTAGTCGCGCCGAGCGGATTTCACCGCCCAAACCAACTTCACCGAACACCACCAAACTATCATCTAGCTTGCGCCCCGCCGCTGCCGAAGCGATCGCCATCGCAACAGCCAAATCGGCCGCTGGATCCGCCAATTTCAGTCCGCCCACTACATTGATATAAATATCTTTGTCAGATAAGTTCAGTTTTGTGCGTTTCTCAAGCACAGCAATCAGCAGGTTGAGGCGATTCAAGTCGAATCCGCTCGCCGTCCTTTTAGGATACCCGAAATTTGTCGAATTGACAAGGGCTTGAATTTCTACCAAAATCGGACGATTGCCCTCAAGCGTAGCAAGCACCACCGATCCATCGGCATTTTGGCGCTCGGCAAGTAATGCCGCCGACGGATTTTCGACCACGCTCAAACCGTTTTCGTTCATCTCGAAAATCGCCGCTTCGCTGGTCGAGCCGTAGCGATTTTTGACCGCGCGCACTACTTTGAAGCCGCCATAGCGGTCGCCCTCAAACTGCAATACAACGTCAACTAAATGCTCCAACACTTTTGGTCCGGCAATTGAACCTTCTTTCGTGACATGTCCGACTAAAATCACCGCCGCGCCGGACGCTTTAGCGGCACGAATAATGACGTTGCTTGAGTTAGTAATTTGGCTGACCGTTCCCGGCGCGCTCGCCACCTCTTCAAGGCTAAGCGTTTGAATGCTATCAATAATAACAAGCTTGTAAGCGCCACTGCGAATCGTCGCCGCAATATCGTCAGCGCTCGTGCTTGCGACAAATTGCAGATGGTCGCCCGCCACCGCACCCAAGCGCCGAGCTCGCAATTTAACTTGCGACGCCGACTCCTCGCCGCTCGCGTACAGCACTAGCGCTTCTTCAGAGATATGCGCCGCTATTTGCAGCAATAGCGTCGACTTGCCGATACCCGGCTGACCAGCCAGCAGCATAACGCCGCCCGGTAGAATACCGCCGCCCAATACCGCGTCTACATCAGCAATACCCGTGCCAAGACGTGCAGTTGATGCTTCTGCCGAAATTGAACGCATTGACTGCGCTTTCAATATATTGCCGTGCGCAGCGCTACGCGCCACTGCCGAATTGCCCGGCGCACGTACAACCTGCTCTACGAGTGAATTCCACTCGCCGCAATTCTCACACTTGCCGACCCACTTCGGGTAGCTCGCGCCGCACTGCTGGCACACAAATTGGCTGCGCGCTTTTGCCACTACTTCACCTCGCTCGGTGCACTCACGCCATTCATGCTTTGATTCAGCTGCTGCGCCCGCACGGCAAGCTTGTTGTATTCGATAATCATCGTATTATGCGCTGAGATACGTGCGTTTAATTGATTTTGCCGGCGATTTAATGCCGCAACGCGCCCTGAAAGTACATTTCGCGCCGCATAGAACTCTTGCGACGAAAAATCACCGCTTGCCGCCCGCTGGTTGAAGCTTTGAATATCGGAGTTCAGTTGATTTAGCTCATTCTGATAAGCATCCGTTTCAGTTTTAAGCGACGATTCTTCAGCAGATATCTTCGCTCTTAACGATGCCGCCTGCTGGTCTAACTCCGAAAATACTTGCGTATAACGCCGATTTAGCGCTACGATGCTCGCGCGGTTCGTGAAATAGCGCGCATAATGCCGCTCTAGCTCGCTGTCGAGATTTGCGATCGTCGTGCCTAAAATTGAGTGCAATTCATTAACCTCAGCGCCTGGCTCCGCCTGTTTATAATACTCCATTAAGCGTTTTAGTGTCGGCTCGTCTTTCACTTTTTGATACGCTGCACGTACTAATCCGTCCACTTTCTGCTGTTCAAATGCGTTCAACCGCGCATACGCCGCATGCAGCAACTCATGCGCCGCTGTCACGTCAAGCGCGCCATCAAGTTCGTTGTTTTGCACATTATATAAATAAATCCGGTCGCGATAGTAGCACCCCAAGATTGCCGTCGTCCGCTCCACGCTATGACAACTGCTGTTGAACTGCCCTGAGTCCTGCACCTCAGGACTAGTCGCGTGAAAAATCCGCCTGCCTGCTGACGTCAGCGTTACGCGCTGTTCAATCGCTGAGATCTGCGATGACGGCGTATATTGCTGCGCGCGAAACTCGTCAAGCAGCTGCGGACCAAACCAATACGCCGCCGCTAACCCGCCAGCAGCTACCACGATCGCAGCAAACGATCGCATGAAGCTAGTTCGTTTCGGTTTCGCTGCTCCGTTCAATCGCGATCACCCCCTTGGTTAATACTACTTCTAGAATATCACCTTTTTTGTACGAATTTGCCAAAACCCCCTCGGCAATCGCATGCTCAACCTCATCCTCAATGATACGGCGCAGTGGGCGCGCGCCATACTTCACTGTATAGCCTTTGTCGATCAGATAGCGTTTCGCCGCAGGCGCAACTTTCAACGCCAAGCCTTGCCGCACGAGCCGCTGGCGCAACTCTCCAATTAGCAGGTCAAAAATCTTACCGACCTCCGCCCGCGTGAGTGCACGGAATGTAATGATGCCGTCAAAACGGTTAATGAGTTCTGGACGCATATATTTTTCAAGCGCTTCGCGCGTTAAGCGGGCATTACGTTCGTGCAGCGAGTCAAGCTGCCCGTTCTTAACGCTATGCGCACGAAATCCAAGCTCCGATTCTTTCATTATCTGATCGGCTCCAAGATTGCTCGTCAGAATAATAATCGTGTTACGAAAGCTCACCTCCCTGCCTTTTGCGTCGGTCAATACGCCGTCTTCAAGCAGCTGCAATAGTAAATTAAATACATCCGGATGCGCTTTTTCAATCTCGTCAAATAGCACAACGCTGTAAGGCTGACGCCGGATTTTATCAGTCAACTTGCCGCCATCTTCGTAGCCAACATAACCCGCCGGCGCGCCAACAAGCCGCGATGTATTATGCTTTTCGCCGAACTCGCTCATATCAATTTTAATAAGCGCGTCTTCGCTGCCAAACACTTCACGTGCCAGCACCTTAGCAAGTTGCGTTTTACCTACGCCTGTCGGTCCCATAAACACGAAGCTGCCAATCGGGCGGCGGCTGCTTGCGACGCCAGAGCGGCTGCGCCGAATCGCCCGCGCCACTTTCTGAATTGCCTCGCGCTGTCCAATAATATATTTACTTAAATGCTTTTCAAGCTGCCGCAGTAATTTCGCTTCACTGGTTTGCACTTTCTCGACCGGTATGCTGGTCATCACCGCGATAGCATGCGCCACGTCGCCATCGGTCAGCTGAATCGCTCGTTTACCTTCTTGCGCGATTTTTTCGACTTCTAGCTTCTCATTAATTTGGCTAATACGCTGCTTGTAGAGCGCCGCCCGCTCATAATCTTCATGCGCAACCACCTCTTCCATGCGTTCGTTCAAATGTTTGAGTTCTTTCAGATAGTCACGCTGCCGGCTCGGCACATGCCCTTGCTTAACTCGCACGCGCGCTGCCGCTTCGTCAAGCACGTCAATCGCCTTATCTGGCATGAAGCGATCAGACACATAGCGGTCGCTCATGTATACCGCCGATTCGATTACATCATCAGTAATCGTCACGCCGTGATGTTTTTCATAATAACTTTTCAGCCCTTTCAAAATTGCAATCGTTTGCGCGATCGTCGGTTCTTTCACGACAATCGTCTGAAAACGCCGCTCTAACGCCGTATCTTTTTCGATATGCTTGCGATATTCGTCAAGCGTCGTCGCGCCAATCATATGCAACTCGCCGCGGGCAAGCGCCGGCTTCAAAATGTTTGCCG